>OCVV011323214.1_pt1 | contig 49027 bp, 39 predicted proteins | sample 1539721 | NCBI WGS metagenome assembly OCVV01 (sample SAMN02144230, study PRJEB22623) | gut metagenome | biome: sheep rumen | host: Ovis aries | place: New Zealand | reverse complement strand
TACGCCGATACTCAGTTGTATCTTTTCAATTGCAGCCGCTGAGCAGAATAGTGCAGACTAATAAGTCTAGTGCAAGACAGACTCGGCTGGAGTGAGGGGAGATGGGGCATCGCCCCATTTGCCCCACTGGGGCTATCGCCCCAGACCCCTTTTAAAAGAACTTTTGCAACAAGCAGAGCCTTGCCTGATTTGTCAGGCAAGGCTTTTGGCTTTTTATAGGGGGAGGGTTATTCCCACTCCACCGTTCCCGGCGGTTTAGATGTGATATCATAAACTACCCTGTTTACGTGCTCAACCTCGTTGCAGAGACGGTTCGATACTCTTGCGAGCACCTCATAGGGTATGCGTGCCCAGTCAGCGGTCATGAAGTCATCGGTTGTGACTGCTCTTATCGCCACAAGATGATCGTAGGTACGGTGGTCGCCCATGACGCCCACTGTACGCACATCGGGCAGGACTGCAAAGAACTGGCTCAGTTCAGGCTCAATACCGCTTCTGGCGATCTCATCACGCATGACGGCATCAGCTTCCTGGAGTATCTTTATCTTCTCTTCAGTGATCTCACCGATGATACGGACACCCAGTCCCGGCCCCGGGAAAGGCTGTCTCCATACAAGCTCCTTCGGTATGCCAAGCTTCTCTCCGACTTTTCTGACTTCGTCTTTGAAAAGGTCGGCCAGCGGCTCTATAACACCGTCAAAGTGAATGTCCTTAGGCATTTTTACCTGATTGTGATGCGTCTTTATCGTGGCTGCATCACCCTTGCCGCTTTCGATGCGGTCAGGGTAAATTGTGCCCTGTGCAAAGAATCCCTCAGCGGCTTCCTCTCTTATCTTGTCCCAGAATACTTTATAGAACTCAGTTCCGATAATGTTTCTCTTTTTCTCAGGGTCGGTCACGCCTGCAAGCTTCGAGATGAACTCCTTCTGACAGTTCACTCTTACAAATCTCATGTCGAAAAGTGAGGTGAAGGTCTTCTCAACAAAGTCGCCCTCGTTTTTTCTCATAAGTCCCTGATCTACAAACACGCAGGTAAGCTGATTCCCGACTGCACGGCTCAGAAGTCCTGCCGCTACCGATGAATCAACTCCGCCCGAAAGCCCGAGCACTACCTTCTTGTCCCCGATCTGCTCCCTGAGCTTTCTAACTGTATTCTCGATAAAGTTATCCATGACCCAGTCGCCTTTGCAGCCGCAAACATCATAAAGGAAATTCCTGAGTATCACCTTTCCGTATTCACTGTGAGTGACCTCGGGGTGGAACTGTACGGCGTAGAGATTCTCCGCCTCGTTTTCCATAGCTGCACAGGGGCAGTCCGCCGAGGCTGCCGTTATGCTGAAGCCCTCAGGCACACGGCTGATATAGTCAGTATGGCTCATCCAGACAACGTTCCTGTCGGGAACACCCTTAAACAGTTTGCTTTCAGCCTTTATATCTATCTCTATCTTTCCGTATTCGCTCTTCTCGCAGGAGGAAACCTTGCCCCTTCTCATCCATGCCATAAGCTGACAGCCATAGCAGATTCCGAGCACAGGTATGCCAAGGCTGAGTATCTCAGGGTCATAGTGCGGCGAAGTCTCATCATATACAGAATTCGGTCCGCCAGTAAAAATGATACCCTTGTAGTTCTGAGCCTTTATCTCCTCAAGTGGAGTGTCGAAGCTTTTTATCTCGGCATATACCGAGTGGTCTCGTACTCTTCTTGCGATTAGCTGATTATACTGACCGCCGAAGTCAAGCACAAGTATTTTCTCATGCTGAATTTCCGCCATTGGATCACATCCTTAGAAAAAATGTCGGAAATATTATAGCACATTTTCCGCTGTTTTGTCTATAGTTTTTTTCATACTTCCCGTTAATTTTTTATTTCGGACACAAAAAAAGGCTTTCCGTCCTTTTTCCAAACTGTAATCAAAGAGACACCAAAGTTATTAAAATGTAATTGACATTAACTGTTCTTTGTGCTATAATGCAGGCAGAAAGCGGGAAACGCTGAAATATAAACAACAAAGGAGATAATAATTTGAAAAAGATACTTACCGCACTTATTGCTCTGTCGCTTGCAGCTGCGATGACTGCCTGCGGCTCTACAGACGATTCAAGCTCCGAGAGCGCAGCTCCCAAGGCTGCTGAGCAGACCTCTTCCGCAGCTGCCGAGGACAACACAGCAGAGAAAGAAGAGGACAAGCCCGAAGAATCTGCGGCTGAGAATACCGCTGCCGAGGATACCGCTTCCGAGGATACATCTGAGGCAGAAGCCGAGACCGATGCTGCTTCCAATGAGGAGCTTCATAAGCAGGCTGTTGAGGCAATAAAGCCCTTTGCAGATGTAGAATTCACTTCAGGCTTTGATGAGAAGTACACTTTTATGCAGCTTTATGATATGGGCCTTGCAAACATCACAGCCGGTATGCCTTATTGTCTCGTTCCCGAGGGCGCATCGGCAGGCTCTTCGTACTATACTCTGCATTACACCGAAGACGGTCAGGAGTGGAAGGTATCAGAAACCTTCTTCCAGACGCTTGCAGGCAAGAACTTCTATTTTGCAGCCGATGACGGAAACATAGTAAAGATCGAGTGGCAGACAGCGGAGACAAATGCTCTTCCGAAGGCAATTGTTTACAGCCTTGATGTCAGCGACTACACTATGACACCCTCTAAAACGTATGATACGCTCTTTAATGAGCTTGTTAAAAAGCCTGACGGAGGTGAATATACTACACCGACCGCATATCAGTTTGATGTTACCTATGACGGCGGCAAGACCTACTCCTGTGTGTTTATGGACATCGAGACAGAGCAAACTCTCTTTGACGGTCAGATCACTCTGCCCGATTAGAGGTTATATAGAAAAACAGAGCCTCGGGATTTTTCCCGAGGCTCACTTTTTGCTATAGGCAACACCGCACGACCTTTGTGCATCAGATGCGCCGTCCAGATTTTCGTCAGATTGCCTTAATTCGACGCAGGCTTGCTGACGCAAGTCAAGGAGAATTTGGGTAATATGACAGATAAGCGGGTCGTCAAGCAGGCTTGACACGGCAGATGATGTGCAGAGGCGTTAGCCGCAGGTTGTGCGGTGTTGCCTATATAGTTTAGTTGAACAGTCCGAGCGAACCGAGGAGCAGAACAAACAGCATTACGGGTGCAATGAATTTGATCATTACAGGGTACATAGCTTTTCTTCCAAGCTTCTCGCCGTTTTTGGTTGCTTCGTCAATTATAGTCTTGGGCTTTACTATCCAGCCTATCAGTATGCACGTTCCTATGGCGACTATCGGCATAAGGATATTATTGCTCAGATAATCGAAGATGTCGAGAAGCTGAGCCGAACCGTCCTTTGCGGTGTTCGGCAGCTTTACCTCAAAGTAGAATTTGTTGTAGCCAAGGCAGATAACAATGCTTATTGCCATTGCGATAACGCCCTCTATGATAGTTGCCTTTCTTCTGCTCCAGCCGAACTGGTCGATAAGGCTTGCAACTACGGCTTCCATAATTGAGATACAGCTTGTCAGCGCCGCAAAGAGCACCATTATAAAGAATACGGCTCCGACTATGTTGCCGACAGCGCCCATTTTCTCGAATACCTTCGGCAGCGCTACGAACATCAGAGAGGGTCCTGCTGAGTTCTTCATATCCTCAACGCCCATGAAAGCAACTACAGGCGGTATTACCATGACTCCTGCGAGGAAAGCTACCAGAGTGTCGAATATCTCGATCTGGTTTACAGACTTAACGAGGTTGCTGTCGTCCTTGAAGTAAGAGCCGTATGTAACCATAATACCCATAGCAACGCTGATACTGTAGAACAGCTGTCCCATAGCGTCCATAACTATCATAAAGTAGTCCTTAGCGCCTACACCCTTGAAATCGGGTACAACCAGCGTTTTAAGGCCGTCCATGCCTGTTCTGCCGTCCTCGCCTGTGATCGTCAGCGAGAATATCGCAATACCTATAACAACCAGCAGCAGTATCGGCATAAGTATCTTGGATATAGCCTCAATACCCTTATTAACTCCGAGGTAAATAACAAAGGCAGTTGCCGCCAGGAAGATAACATCAAACACTATAGGCGGCATATAATCGGTAATAAATCCCCCGAAATAGCCGTCCTTGGCGGCATCTGTTCCGTGACCCGTACAGAACGCCACCGCATATTTGAGCACCCAGCCGCCGATAATACTGTAGTACGGCAGTATCAGAAACGGAACGATGCTGGCGAAAACGCCTATCCACTTTGAGGGCTTGTGAAGCTTTCCGTAAGCTGTAAGACAGCTCTGCTTGGTCTTTCTTCCGATTGCGACCTCAGTAAGTATCAGCGTAAACCCGAAGGTCAGTGCAAGCACCAGATAGGTTACAAGAAAGAGTCCGCCGCCGTCCTTTGCCGCAAGATAGGGAAAACGCCAGATATTTCCGAGACCTATCGCACTTCCTGCTGCGGCAAGCACAAAGCCGAACGAGCTCGAAAACGAGTTTCTTTTTGTTTCCATAATAATTCTCCTATTGTTTTTTTATCAAACATAAATCATTCTATCATATAATGTGCAGCTATACATTAATATTTTGTTAAATTTAGAGAAATTTTGACGCTTATCAATCTTTTGCCCTCTGCATTTGCTCCAAAGCCCCCATAATCAGCGTAAAACAGCCCTGTCAACTATTGACAACGCACCTCAAAAGGAGTATAATTGTTATGCTTGGTGCGTATTGACGCACTTTGTTTGCGTGGAAATGAAAGGAAGAGTATATGGAGAAGCTGAAAAAGAACTATACGCTGATAGCGTCGCCGTTCATTGTTATGGCGGTGCTGCTGACAGCGTTTTATAAAGGCGGGCTTTATCCGTTCGGCAACGGCTCGGCTGCGTGGTGCGATATGTATCAGCAGGTGATACCTCTGCTGACAGATCTTAAAGATGTGCTCTCAGGCAAGCAAAGCCTGTTTTTCAATCTGAACAATGCAGGCGGAATGAACTTCCTGGGAGTGTTCTTCTTCTTTATAGCGAGCCCGTTCTCGCTGCTTGTGGCATTTTTTGAAAAGACCGAGATAGTTCACCTTGTGAACATTCTGATAGTGCTGAAGCTCGGGCTCAGCGGCTTTACTGCATCGCTCTACCTGAAAAAGCACTTCAATAACCTTTCCCAGATGATAATTACCGTGCTTGCAGTGAGCTACGGTCTCTGCGGCTACGGAATGTTATATTTTCAGAACAATATCTGGCTTGATGAGATGTATCTGTTCCCTCTGCTTATGCTGAGCTTTGACCTGCTGGTGGAGAAGAGAAAGATAATCCCGTTTATAATCACACTTGCGGCTGTTGTGGTAGTAAACTATTATATCAGCTATATGGTAATAATATATGTCCTGCTTCTTATGGGACTTTTCTGCTACAGAAACAGAAAGGAAGAAAAGTACAGGTACGCAGGCTTTGACCTTATTATTTCCTGTATGTTTGCGGCGCTTGCCTCGGCAGTTGTGTGGATACCCTGCTTTACGCAGTATCTTTCCAGCGGAAGAACCACCTCTCTCGTGCATGAGCTTGCAAGCTGCAACTTCCTCGGCGGATACCAGACTACACTGAGTACTCTCCTGCCGACCTCGGCACTGATACTTATTGTAGTTATCTGCGCCTTTGACGCAAACCCCAGAAAAAAAGAGCAGAACACAGCACTGATACTGCTGTTTCTGACCTTTGTACCGCTTATCATCGAGCCTATCAACAAAATGTGGCACACAGGAAGCTATATGTCTTTCCCGTCAAGATACGGCTTTATTACGGTGTTTATGCTTATGGTCTGTGCGGCAGGCTTCCTGTCGTATGACAGCAAGAGCATTGCGCCTTCCGTGAAAAAAGCGGATTCTCCTGTAGCTTTTGTTACCTGTGCGATAGTTATTTACTGCTACTATATGTTCTTTACGGGCTTTGTGACCAATAACTATGAGAAGATAACCGTGTTTACAAAGACCCTCTGGCAGAATAACGATTCGTTCATAATGCTGTTTGAGCTTTTTGTAGTATCGGTGCTGCTGGAGTCGATAGTGTTTTTCATGTTCAAAAGAGGAAAAATCTCACGCAGTGTGTTTGCAGTGTTTATCTGCGCATGTATAGTGATCGAGGGCTTTACCAATACGGATATTTATATGCTCTCGCCGAACAGCCGTGACCCCGAAAGGCCGACCCGTCAGCAGACGGCAATGGATCTTGCAGACAGGATCAGCGATGATGAAAGCTTCTACAGAGTGAACACCACAAAGAAGCTTTTCGATGTAAACCTTGTGGGTGCTATGGGATATAACTCCCTCGGACATTATACCTCGCTCACAGATGAGGACTATATGTTCATGATGAAGCAGATGGGATACTCCTCTTACTGGATGGAGGTAGGTCCTTACGGCGGAACAGAGCTCACCGATGCCTTGATGAACGTTAAGTACAGGATAGTCAAGAGCAATAATGCTGTCAGCGAGCCGATATACGCCAATGACAGCTTCAGCATAGTTGAAAATGACTGGTATCTGCCTTTGGGAGCTGTCACAACGGCCGAGCTTTCAGGCAGTATGCTCGAGCCTCATTCCAGAGCCTATGACCAGCAGATGATATTTGAAATGCTCTTCAACACTGACGAAAAGCTGATAACCGAATATGATTATGTACACAAAAACAAGATAGTTGACCCCAAGAGCCCCAAGAATGCTTACGCGTTCAAACGCCAGGAAAACACCGAGGATACCTATATTGACTATATTATTCCCGTAAAGGGCTCTCAGACCTTGTATTTTGACTGCTTCAATGAGCTTTCAAATGCGCTTACCGAGCCGATAAATGACAGCTGTAAGATTTATATCGAGGGCAGGACGCTTGTTCCGAGCTATCCTACAAAGGATTATAACGGTCTTGTGAATCTTGGCGAATACAAGAACGAAACAGTGTCCGTCAGAATTGTTCTGAACAAAGACCTTGATGTCAAATCCTTCGGTGTGTTCGGACTGGATACGGAGCTCCTTGATAAGAAGCTCTCGGAAATAAGCACGGTAAACATCAGGGAGGACGGCTCAAAGCTAAAAGGCAGTATTACTGCCGAGGACGGTCAGAGGTGCATTCTCAGCATACCGAACAACGGCGGTCTTACTGTAAAGGTGAACGGCAAGGAGGTTGAGACCAAAAACGTATTCAGCGACCTTGTAAGCTTTGAACTCAAAGAGGGCAATAACGATATTGAGATAAGCTTTATGCCGAAGGGCTTTGTCCTCGGACTTATCGTGACAATAATCGGAATTGCTATGACAGTGTTCTATGCAGTTAAAATCAAGAAATACGAGGCGGTTAAGGAGCTCACCACAGTTTCAAATGTGCTTCTTATGCTGGCATCGCTTGCGACGATACTTGTAGTTTACGTTGCGCCCTGTCTTATCAATATGTATATGGACGAATGATTCAAGCCCGAAAGCTTATGCTTTCGGGCTTTTGTCAGCATATACGCTCAAGTGTTTCCCTGATACTCAAAAGTATCCGCTTTTCAAGCCGTGATATGTATGACTGTGATATGCCTACCTCGTCAGCAACCTGCTTCTGCGTCATTTCGTGCTTTCCGCCCAGCCCGAAGCGCATTTCCATTATTGTGCGCTCACGTTTTCCGAGCTTTTCTATCTCTTTGAGCAAAAGCTCCTTTTCTACCTCGCTTTCTATCCCCCTGCCAACCGTGTCCTCATCAGTTCCCAGAATATCCGAGAGCAAAAGCTCGTTTCCGTCACGGTCAACGTTCAGGGGCTCGTCTATGGAGATTTCGTTTTTCTGCTGAGAGGTCTTGCGAAGGTACATGAGTATTTCGTTTTCAATACAGCGTGAGGCGTAGGTCGCAAGCTTGATGTTCTTATCGGGGCGGAAGGTGCGCACTGCCTTGATAAGTCCTATCGAGCCGATTGAGATAAGGTCCTCCATAGGTATGCCTGTCTGCTCAAACTTCTTTGCGATATACACCACAAGCCTGAGATTATGCACGATAAGAAGCTCCCTTGCCTTTTTCTCATCAGTTTCGAGCAGTGCAAAGGTTTTCTGTTCTTCCTCACGGGTAAGAGGCGGCGGCAGAGTGTCAGCACCGTTTATGTAGTCTACCTCCTCGCCGCCCCTGCCGAGGAGCATTGCTATAAACCGGCTTACTATGTCCTTAACGCTGATTGTTTTTTTCATTCTGTTCTCCTTTCATTCAAGTAAGCTTGGCGGAAAAAGAGCTCTCTGTCTGCCGCTGTAAGACCTTGCTATCCCGACTGAGCACCGGAGCTCTCGGGAGTGCTCCTTCGGGTCGATAAGCTTCACGCTGCCTGCTGAGCTTATATGCATAAGCCCCGAGCCGCCTATACTGTTGAAGGGGCTCAGCCGAAAACCTTTAAGCCTTTCGGGGTCGGGGTCATCAAGGCCCAGCTTAAAGTACAGCTTATCTGAGCAGAGCACAACCACAGGCTGTCCCGTAAAGCTGTCGCAAAGCTTGTTTCCGCTGTCGCAGACCGCAGGCATACATACGATCAGACTTCCCATCTGATACACTGCCTTGTAGCCCTCAAGGCGCTCACGGAGCATTCTGATGCGCTCGGCGGCTTCAAGCAGAACGTAAACTGCTCCTGCGGACAGTATAAGCCAGAGTACTGACACGTTGAAGTACACAGTGAAGCTTTGCACAATTATCATGCGGCTGTCGGATAACTGCCAGAAAATAAAGCACAGCGCTGTAAGAAGAAGCTTCGCAGAAGCGTAGGGAATAAGCTTTCTGAGGCTTGCTTTCCTGAAACCGAAAGCAATAAGCACCGAGCCTGCCATAAACAGAACCTTTATCAGAAGCAGAAGCACCGCCTCGAAACGGCTGTCAGCGTTAATTGCTATCAGCAGCGCCGAGCATGAGCCGAAAACTGCCCCGGCAAAGCTTCTGAGTGCCCTGATCTTAGTGTGAGTAAGGCTTGCCGAGGCTTCAAGGCAGATAAGACAGACTGCGGCATTGGTTATGAGCAGAACATCGAGATAGACCTTCATTTTCACCGCCTCCGAGTATTATTTTACCTCAGTGAAGCTGAATTTTATGTCGGTTGGGGGTAAACAGAAAGCTTCAGGCGGCTTTGATGTGCGAATTTTCTGTAAATCCTTTAAAAAGCCTTGAAATCAGCGGAGTGATGTGCTATAATAAAGTGTAATACTGTTTCGGAGATGATACTATTGTTAGAAATATTTGCTGAGGAAAGCGGCAAGCTGCAGAATGTTTATGCACCGCTGCCTCTCGGATTTCATATTGTTTTCTGTCTGATAGCTACAGCGCTTTATCTGGTGCTGTTTATGAGAAGAAAGAGCTATAACTATCTGTGCCTGCTGGCGGCGGTCGATCTTACGATAATACCGCAGTTTGCAACACAGTCGGCTGTGATCGGAACTCTCTTCTTTGTGGAGATAGCCTTGCTTGCGGCTTCCTGCGTGTTCTCATATAGGGCTTCAAAGGCGAGAAAGCTTGCTGCTGCAAGCAAAAGCTCCGAGCCTGCGGAAGCGCCCTCCGACGATACAGAAGAGGACACTCCCGAAGCGGCAAGGGAGGAAGCTTCAAAGCCGTCTGATGAGGACAGCGGTGAAGAAGAATGAAGGTAGTTATCCTTGATTCGGAGACTGTTTCACGCAATGATGTGTCTCTTGACGGCATAAAGCGGCTCGGCGACTGCGTGGTATACGGATATACTCCGAATGAAAGTGCCGCAGAAAAGATAGGCGATGCAGATGCGGTTATCTGCAATAAGGTGCTTATTACGGAAGAGGTCTTTCAATCCTGCCCGAAGCTTAAATATGTGGGGCTTTTCGCAACAGGCTACAATAACGTAGACTTAGAGGCGGCAAGCCGTCACGGAGCAGTTGTCTGTAACGTTCCTGCGTATTCGACCTCGGCAGTGGCACAGCACACCTTTGCGATGATACTGAGCTTCTATAACAAGATACGGGAGTATGCCGACGCTGTCGATAACGGAGAGTGGATAGACTATAAGCTCTTTTCCTACTTCGGGATACCGACCTATGAGCTTGCAGGAAAAACGCTCGGTATAGTGGGCTACGGCAGCATAGGCAGAAAGGCCGCCGCAATAGCCGAAGCCTTTGATATGAAGGTCATAACCTGTACACGCACGCCATCAAAGGTCACAGACTGCGAGAGTGTAGGTCTGGAGGAGCTTCTGAAACGCTCCGATATAGTCAGCCTGCATTGTCCTCTGACTAAAGAGAACACTAAGATGATAAACGCTGAGACGCTTGCGCTTATGAAGCCGACAGCTCTGCTTGTGAATACCGCAAGGGGCGGCCTTGTAGATGAGAGTGCTCTTGCACAGGCTTTGAACAGCGGAAAAATAGCAGGTGCCTGCATAGATGCCCTCACCTTTGAGCCGATGAGAGGGGACTGCCCTCTGTATAAGGCAAAAAACTGCATGATAACGCCTCATGTGGCATGGGCGCCTAAGGAAACAAGGGAAAGGCTTCTTGAAAAAGTGGCAGAGAACCTTGCAGCATGGGTGAACGGCAGCCCGATAAATGTCGTAAACAGGTAAGGAAGTATAGTATATGTCAGATATGAGCAAAAAGAAGAGAATAGTAGTAAAGGTAGGTACGTCTACCCTGACACACGGTACGGGAAGGCTCAACATAAGAAGAGTTGAGATACTGGTAAAAACTCTCGCAGACCTGCAGAATGCAGGCCATGAGATAATTCTTGTGTCAAGCGGTGCGATAGGCCTCGGAATGGCAAAGCTGGGACTTATGAACAAGCCTAAGGATACACCTACAAAGCAGGCTTGTGCATCTATCGGTCAGTGCGAGCTTATGTACCTCTACGATGACCTGTTCTCGAATTACGGTATAAATGTGGCGCAGATGCTGCTTACAAAGTACATTCTGCTGGAGGGCAGAAAAGAAAACGTAGAGAACGCCCTCGCAAGGATAATTCAGCTCGGAGCTATCCCGATAGTTAATGAGAATGACACGGTGGCTATTGATGAGCTGGAGCTTGAAATGGGCGAGAATGACTCGCTGGCAGCAAATGTTGCAGTGCTTGCAAAGGCTGACCTGCTTATCATAATGTCGGATATTGAGGGGCTTTTCGACAAAGACCCTCACAAGTACGATGATGCCGAGCTTATCCCTGTGGTGCAGAGCATCACCGATGAGATAAGAGCCCTTGCAGGAGGTGCAGGCTCGAAGCTCGGAACAGGCGGAATGGCTACGAAAATCAAGGCCGCCGAGATCGCAAGACAGGGCGGTATAGACCTTATAATCATGAACGGACGTGACCCCAGAAGACTTTACAAGATCTTTGAGAACAAGCCTGTGGGAACGCTCTTCAAGGCTAACGGAGAGGAGAATTGATATGAGTTACTTTGACGTGCTCGGAGAGAGAGCAAAAAACTGCAAGAATGAGCTTGCCTTTGCGTCTACTCAGCAGAAGAATGACGCTCTGCTGGAGATAGCACATATCCTCAGAAACAGGCAGGACGACATTTTAGCCGCCAATGCAGAGGACATTGCAAGAGCCAAGGCAAACGGCATGAGAGAATCAATGATCGACAGGCTGACCCTTACTCCTGCAAGAATTGAGGGAATGGCAGTCTCCTGCGAGGAGCTCGTGGGGCTCGCAGACCCGATAGGCGAGGTCATTGAGGGCTCGACAAGGCCTAACGGCATGAAGATCGAAAAGGTCAGAGTGCCTATGGGCGTTATCGGAATAATTTACGAAGCAAGGCCTAATGTTACCGTTGACGGCGCTATCCTCAGCCTTAAAGCAGGAAGCGCCGTTATCCTCAGAGGAGGAAAAGAGGCTATAAGTTCAAACAAGATGCTCGCTGACCTTATGAGAAAGGCAGTTTCGCTCTCGGGCTTCAGTCCTGATATAATTCAGCTTGTAGAGAACATCGACCGTTCTATCGTTATGGATATGATGAGATCGAACGAGTTCCTTGATCTTCTTATCCCGAGGGGCGGAGCTCAGCTTATAAAGGCAGTGGTAGAGAACGCTACAGTCCCCGTTATCGAGACGGGAACAGGCAACTGCCACGTTTATGTAGACCAGAGCGCCGACCTTAATATGGCGGTGGATATAGTTGACAACGGAAAGACCTCAAGACCCTCTGTCTGCAACGCTGTGGAGACCTGTCTGGTACACGCATCTGTTGCGGAGAGGTTCCTTCCGAAGCTCAAAGCAAGGCTTGACAAGCACAACGTTGAGATCAGGGGCTGTGAGCTTACAAGGCACTTCCTGAAGGGCGAGTGCAAGCTTGCCGACGAGGACGATTACGCAAGAGAGTTCCTTGACTATATCATAGCGGTAAGAGTAGTTGACGATATGTCTATAGCTCTTGACCATATAGCGAAGTACTCGACAGGCCATTCCGAGTGCATCGTTACAGAGAGCGTTTGGGCGGCAGAGGAATTCAAGAAGAGAGTTGACTCTGCGGCTGTGTATGTAAACTGCTCTACCAGATTTACCGACGGCGGAATGTTCGGTCTCGGTGCCGAGATAGGCATCTCCACCCAGAAGCTTCACGCAAGAGGTCCTATGGGTCTGCGTGAGATGACAACAACCAAGTTCCTTATCACGGGCAACGGACAGATAAGGGAATAGGCTTCTCATCAGGGAATAGGTAATAGGGAACAGGTATGGTATCGCCTGCGGCGATGATTTTTAATGGGGCTTCGCCCCATGCCCCTTACTTTCCTTTGATATTTGTAAGTTTAATCTGAAACTAAAATAAAGGAGTTTATCAAATGAAAAATTCTGAAAAGACAATGGAAAAAATAGTTGCTCTTTGCAAGGGCAGAGGCTTCGTTTACCCGGGCAGCGAGATCTATGGCGGTCTTGCAAACACTTGGGATTACGGCCCTCTCGGAGTTGAACTCAAGACCAACATCAAATCCGCATGGAGAAAGAAGTTCATTCAGGAGAACAAGTACAATGTAGGTCTTGACTCCGCTATCCTTATGAACCCGCAGACATGGGTAGCATCGGGTCATATCGGCGGCTTCTCCGACCCTCTTATGGACTGCAAGGAGTGTAAGACACGTCACAGAGCAGACAACCTCATCGAGGACTTCGACGGCACTAACGTTGCAGGCTGGTCAAACGAGCAGATGATGGATTATATCAAGGAGAAAAATATCCCCTGCCCCAACTGCGGAAAGCACAACTTCACCGACATCAGACAGTTCAACCTTATGTTCAAGACCTTCCAGGGCATAACCGAGGACACCAAGAGCGAGCTCTACCTCAGACCCGAGACTGCACAGGGTATCTTCGTAAACTTCGCAAATATCCAGAGAACAAGCCGCAAGAAGGTTCCTTTCGGTGTTGCACAGGTGGGTAAGTCATTCAGAAATGAGATCACTCCCGGAAACTTTATCTTCCGAGTAAGAGAGTTCGAGCAGATGGAGCTTGAATTCTTCTGCAAGCCCGGCACTGACCTTGAGTGGTTCGACTACTGGAGAAGCTTCTGCCGTGACTTCCTGCTGAGCCTGAACATCAAGGAAGAAAATCTCAGACTGCGTGACCACTCCAAGGAGGAGCTCTCCTTCTATTCAAAGGCAACAACTGACTTCGAGTATCTGTTCCCGTTCGGCTGGGGCGAGCTCTGGGGTATCGCTGACAGAACCGATTATGACCTCAAACAGCATATCAAAACTTCGGGCAAGACCCTTGATTATTTCGACCCTGAGACTAATGAGAGATACATTCCTTACGTTATAGAGCCTTCTCTCGGTGTTGAAAGACTGTTCCTGACCGTTATCACCGAGGCTTATGACGAGGAGAACATCGGTACAGAGGAAAAGCCCGATATGCGTACTGTTATGCATTTCCACCCTGCACTTGCACCTGTAAAGGCAGCTGTGCTTCCTCTCTCTAAGAAGCTTAAAGAGCCTGCTGAGAAGATCTACGAAGAGCTCTCGAAGAAGTTTGCAGTTGACTATGATGATGCAGGTAACATCGGTAAGAGATACCGCCGTCAGGACGAGATAGGCACACCTATCTGCATAACCTACGATTTTGACTCCGAGACCGACGGCTGTGTAACAGTCCGTGACAGAGATACTATGGAGCAGGAGCGTATCAAAATAGAGGAGCTTGAAGCTTATATCGCAAAGAAGATAGAGTTCTGATCTTAAACAAAATAAAAGCTCAAAATCCCACATCAGATTGCAGATGTGGGATTTTTTCAGGTATGTACTTTACAAATATTGAGAAACATGATATAATGATTTTGTATTGTTTTTTACGGAACAGGAGTTATGTGAATGGATAAAATCAATGAAATTATCGGTAAGATCGACGGCTATGTCTGGGGACTGCCCCTTATTATACTGATAATCGTCTGCGGAGTGTTCCTGTCTTTGAGAGTCGGCTTTGTTCAGGTGAGAAAGCTTGGCAAAGCGCTGAAATATATGGTCAAGGATGAGGAAGGCGAGCACGGCGAGGTTTCAGGCTTTGCGGCTCTTTGTACGGCGCTTTCCGCAACTGTCGGAACAGGAAACATCGTGGGTGTGGCAACTGCTCTCACAACAGGCGGCCCCGGAGCGCTCTTCTGGATGGAGTTAGCCGCTTTCTTCGGAATGGCTACCAAGTATGCCGAGGGTCTGCTCGCAGTAAAGTACAGAACTACCTCTAAAGACGGAAGTATTTTAGGCGGCCCTTTTTACTACATAGAAAACGGTCTCGGAAAGAAGTGGAAGCCCTTAGCCAAGGCCTTCGCCCTTTTCGGAGTGCTTGCAGGCCTTATGGGAATAGGAACTATCACTCAGATAAACGGTATAACCTCTGCGGTGAACAACTTCTTCGATCCGAAGTCTGAATATGCTGTCAGCATTTTCGGGAATAAGGTTACTATCGCAACTATCGTAGCAGGCTTTGCAGTGACTATTCTTGCAGCACTCATCATTATCGGCGGTATCAAGGCGATATCCTCTGTATCGCAGATAATAGTTCCTGCAATGATAGTTCTCTACATCGGAAGCTGTCTTCTGATAATATTTACGAACATTGGTCAGGTGCCTACCGCTGTTGCTACAGTAGTCAAGAGTGCCTTCGGTTTAAGACCTATAGCAGGCGGCGCCGCAGGATTTTCGGTAATGCTCATATCTATGAGGTCGGGTGTTGCAAGAGGTATCTTCTCAAACGAAGCAGGTCTCGGCTCGGCACCTATCGCAGCCGCTGCCGCAAGAACCAAAGAGCCTGTAAGACAGGGTCTTGTTACAATGACGGGAACGTTTATCGACACTATCCTCGTCTGTACAATGACAGGCCTTTCTATCGTTATCGCAGGCAGCTATGACAAGGGTCTTGAGGGTGTAGCCGTTACTACTGATGCGTTCAAAAGCGGGCTTCCGTTCCCGGGAAAGGTTTCGGCATTTATTCTGATGATATGCCTTGCAGTGTTCGCATTCACAACTATTCTCGGCTGGAACTACTATTCCGAGCGCTGCCTCTCATACCTTATTGGCGGCTCAAACAAGACAGTTTCACGCATTTTCAGGGTGATTTATATCGCAGCCGTGTTCATTGGTCCTTATATGACCGTTCAGGCAGTATGGAACATAGCTGATATTTTCAACGGTCTTATGGCTATCCCGAACGTTATCTCGCTGCTGCTCCTGTCGGGAGTTGTCGCCAAGGAGACAAAGGATTATCTCAAACGGCTAAAAAAAGGCGAGGTCGAGTAAAGCTTTCTGCGAGGTGCTATTATGACAGAAAACAAATTCAGAAACGTTGCCTCTCAGCCCTCAGACCCAAGCTGGGAGATCCACACAAAAAGGGAAGTTCCCCTGTACAAAAGGGATTCGGATATACGCTCTCCTTATGAGAGAGACTATACAAGGATACTGCATTGTCTTGCTTACAGAAGGCTTAAGCATAAAACTCAGGTTTTCTATAACATCGACAATGACCATATCTGCACCCGTATGGAGCACGTTCAGCACGTTGAGTCTGTAAGCTGTACGATAGCAAAGTATTTAGGTCTTAACACCGACCTTACAAGAGCGATCGCTATGGGGCATGACCTCGGTCATTCGCCCTTCGGACATGAGGGCGAGGTAGAGCTCACAAACATCAGAAAAGAAAACGAAATGGACCGCTTCTGGCATGAGAGAAACAGTCTGCGCATGATAGACAGTCTGGAGCTTCTTGAGGATAATAAGCGCTTTTCAAGGAATCTCAATCTTACATACGCTGTCAGAGACGGCATAATCTCTCACTGCGGAGAGGTAGACGAAAACGGCCTGAAGCCCAGAGAGGAAGCAATAGACCTCAGCATTTTCAACAGCCCGGGAGCGTACTTCCCCTATACATGGGAAGGCTGTGTAGTGAAAATTTCCGACAAGATCGCATATCTCGGCCGTGATATAGAGGACGCATTCAGGCTTAAATTTATAACTGTCTCCGACATGAGAGAGCTTGGCAGAATATCCCGAAAGTACGGCGAAAGGACGATTAACACCACCGTCATAATACATAACTTTATCACCAATATCTGTGAGAACAGCTCTCCTGAAAACGGCATAATGCTTGATGACAAGTATTATGATATGCTCAACGAGATAAAGAAGTTCAACTATGAAAAGATATACAAGAATCCAAAGTTTGATGCCTACAGGGATTATGTTAAAACGCTTATCCGTTCGATATATACGGTGCTTAATTCAGCCTATGAGGGCGAAAACACATTTGTAAGGCTTTCGCAGATGCAGAAGGACTACCCGATGCTTATAGAAGACTTCACTGATTTTCTCTGCAAGTATGTGTCGCCCGAGCTTCTTAAAAAGCTCTCGAAGCTTACCAGCTACAGAAGATACCGAAACGAGAAAATATACGGCTGTCTTGAAACACGGGGCATTTACGTTCAGGCTATCATCGACTACATCGCAGGCATGACCGACAGATACGCTATACAGTGCTATAATGAGCTTTTAAGCTTCTGATATAAAAAGAGGTACTCTCAAAGAGTACCTCTTTGTTTTATTCTTCTGTTCCGATAATGTCTTCGAGCATATAGAGGTCATCAGCGTAGTATTCGTCTTTGCCGTGAACGAGCTTCCATGTGTATATTCTGTCAGCAGGCTGTTCGCTCTTATCTCCGATTTTCAGCCCGAGTGCAGGCACATCAGCATTTACCACCTCGCCCGAGCCGTCGGGGGACAGCCTGAGGTACGGATATGCTTCAAGGTCCTCCTCGTCCTCGTCCACATAGCTTATCGCATAGCCTGCGAAGAGCTCACAGCTATCGGCATGAGCCTTGTAGAACTCAAACACACGGGAGAAACGCTCTGCGTGCTTTTTCTCATCGTTGCCGCTTGATCTCGCTGAGCTTCTGAACGAAAGAGCCGAGAGCTCCTCCTCGGAGAGCTCCGTTATCGGGCGGAAGAACTCCTTATCCGCACCCGGCAGAGCTATCAGCGGCTGCATAAAGATGCCTTCATCGTCTTCGGCAGGACTGCTGTGCGGCTCCCACTTTACACGGCAGAAGCCCTTATCAGCATAAACGATACCGCAGTTGAAGTCAAGCCCCTCATCAGGGAGACCGTCACCGTAAAGTGCATAGTTTGCCACCTGCCTTAGAAAACTCTGTGCAGGCCCGAAGGCTTCCTCTGTAACGGCAGGGATAAGCAGCTCTCTCTGACCGCAGCTTTCAAGACCGCCTGCAACAAGGTCATAGCAGCCCTCCTTGTAGGCGGACTCGTATATCCATATACGGTATAAATATGAGTCGTAGGGCAGGCTCTTGCCCTCGGCTTCAAGCTTTACCCACTTGTGAGAGTAAACCCTCGAATTTATAAGGTCAAGCACCGCACCCGAGCTGCTGCTGACCGCACCGAGAATGTCGAGCATAAGCTTCAGCCTTGCGTGGTTCGACTTGCCGCCCTGAATAGTTATAATGCATGAAGCCTCGCTCTCAGAAAGCTTATCCATAGTGCCTTCGGGCAGATAATGCGGCTGCTTGAACGCAGACACATCTATAGGGCTTCTCAGCATTAGTCTTATCTCATAGCTGTCGCCCTTGTGCTTTTTTGCGGTGATGATGATCACCTGATCCTCGTCACTGCCCCTGAACAGCATTACCTCATCAAAGCGGCTGCCCTCTGTCAGCATAGCGTGTATGCTCTCGATGTCGGGCAGGTCGTCCTGTGCAAACAAGGGTATAGCATAGCCTAGAGGCTCAAAGCCTGCTGAGGAGTGCATCGGGAGCTTCAGCTCCTGCTCGGGTCCCTCGGGAAATTCAAAGGCAAGGTGCTTTGTGCAGAAGTCGCTCTGATTTCTTTCATCAAACTTCTTTGCCAGGTCCTCAGCTATGCCGAAGAACCAGTCACGAAGCTCTGCCGCATCGTATTTGCCGTCCTCGGAGTACTTCTCAAACTCAGCTGAGATCTTCATGGGTATCACGGGATCATTTCCGCCCTTTAAGTATCTGTCAAAGAAGCGGTAGGCAGCCTCAGCGTAATAGAAGCGGTAAAGCTGGTTTTTTAGCCCCGAAAACAGGTGCAGGGTCTCGCAGATAAGGTCGTAGGCAGAATTGATGTCAGTAACGGTTTTAAGCTCGATTATGGAGCATATCTCGTGAGTATAGTTTACGTATTCGCTCTTCATCATCGGCAGGGCAAGGCCTGCGTAATACTCAGCCTCGGCATAGTAGCCTCTTCGTGAGAGGATATCCGCAAAGCAGGCATAGGTCGCCTGAGGGACCTCGGCACAACGCATATTTCTCTGCTGCATTTCGTTGAGCATTGAAACCGCCTTTTGTGCAGAGCCGTGTTCAAGCTCCATTTCAGCCATAAAGCCTGCCTCGCAGGCTCTGCAGTCGCTGACCTCTGTACGCTCGTAGCGGTCGAACAGAGAAAGGTATTTCAAGGACTTTTTCGGGTCTATCCCTCGCCAGAACTGCGACTTTTTATAGTAGTATGTCCTCATTGTGTAGCCGTAGCGTTCAAGGTGCTCCTTGTAGCTGTCGAAGTAGCCCTCTATCTGCTCCATAGGTATCTGATAGAACTCACGGGAGTTCTCTATTATCCACTTGAATGCAAACATAAAATCAACAATATCGGCATCATCTGGGTTATCGTCAACAAGCTTCATATACTCGGGGAACATCAGCAGCCCCTTGAAGCTGTCACCGTGAAAGACCGACTCGTTTATGTACCTGTATCTGAGGTCTATCATAGTCTTGATATCCTTCTGAGCGTCAGCCTCTGCAATTTCCTTTTTAAGGTAGCTCATACGCTCCTCGCCATGTTCAAGTGTGTTGAAGTAATCTCTGTCAAACATTTTTACAGCCCCCATTCTATCAGCTTTATAAGGTTTTCGTTCATTATGCTCATATCCTTCGGTCTTACTGGGAAGCCGCCCGATATGAGCGCCTGTATGTAAAGTATCTTCGCAAAGGCGGAGAGCTTTTGTTTATCTCCGTTATTTGAAAGCTTAACTATCAGCTCCGCCGAAGCATTGAGATACAGTGCCGAGCACGCTTCCTTTACATCTTCCTCAAATGCGTCTAACATTCCCGAAAAGAGCTCATCGCTGTTTTCTTTAGCGTGCTCTATGTCCTTTTTGGTTTCGGCTTCACGGTCGGGAACATAGATACAGCTTATCTGCGGCGGCTCAAAGGTTTTGAGCACTGCCTTGCAGTCAAAGTCTTTCAAAGCCGTATTAAACACCGAGAGAAGCTCTTCAAAGCTTTCGGGCTCGTCACTGTCGAGCAGGCTTTCCTCAATAATGCTTTCGCTTATCGGCTGAGCATTCAGCACACCCATTCTTCCCGCAAACTCAAACAGCCTTTTCTCGTGCGTGTAGGACACGTTTACTAGCAGTTTCCCAAGCTCCGAAAAGATAGGCTTTATCTGCCTGAACGTATCAATGTCGGCACTGTAGTAGACTGTTCCTCTGTAGTCCATAAGGCTGCTTCCTCTGAGTATACCAAGGCTTGTTTCAAACTCAAAGTAGGGCATAAACGTTCTGAGGATCCGTTCATTCTCGCAGGCAACCGAGCGAAGCGCTGTTCCGTGCAGGCTCTCTATCCTTGCCAGAAGCGCAGGGTCTTTGAAGGAGAGCTCATCAAGGTAGTCTGCAATGCATTTGCCGAGCTCCTCCTTTGCCTTTGCAAGATCCTCATCGGCCACAAAGTCCTCCCTTGAAGCTGTCGGCCGCAGCTTGTCGGTATTTATAAAGCACCTCACAAAGAATGCCCACTCGGGCAGGAGAGAAACTCCGCTTTCTGTAAGGAGCATATTTTTCAGATATATCCTGTGGCGGTTTTTAAGACCGCTTGCCGCCGATACAGTGAACGGCAGTATGTAAGCAACACCGCTGAAAAGTCCCGACACAGGCTTTAAGTCGATATAGTCAAGAAACTCATAGTCCGTACCGAAAATGCGCTTCCCCATTTGCAGAACGGTCTTTCTGCTGCTGCTCTTGGCAGGCAGAGAATTTATCAGAAGCTTCATTCCGCTTCCGTCTGACACATAGATAGGGTAGGGCAGCGGCAGCCCGAAGTAGGTCAGCCTTTCAGCCGCATAAGCCGCAGTAAAAAAGCCCTCACAGTCCTTTTTCGGCTTGAAGCTTATCGTGCTCCCGAAGGGCATATCAGGCTTTATCTGTGACACTCTGTACCTGCCGTCAGCGAAGCCGTGCCACTCAACAGCCTTGTCGGGCTCTTTTACGGAACGTGAGCGCAGCACTATCTCGTCTGTCACAATGAAGCAGGAGAGCATACCTATACCGAACCTGCCTATGTAATCCGAGCCGTTCCCTCTTTTCGAGGACTGCCCGATAACGGAGATAAACTTGTGTACCTCTTCTTCCGTAAGCCCTATACCGCTGTCAGTGAAGCTCAGAGAAGAGCCATCAGCCGTGACATTTATCTCGGGCTCGGAAAATGACGGCTCTGCCTTTATCCTCATGCTGACCGCATCGGCAGCATTCTGGAGAAGCTCCCTTAAAAACACATCGGGGCTGCTGTATAAATGGTCGGAGAGAATTGAGATCATTCCTCCAAGGTCAACATTAAACTGAAAATCATCCATACTTATCTCCTTGATACAGATACAGCCCCATTTTCGGGGCTGTGATCCTATGCTTTGATTTTTCCTGTAAGTCTCAGGAACACCTTTTCACCGTTCTGGATAAGGAAGTTTATGAACCTTATGAACGTATCAGCCATAATACCGAAGTTTACGCAGAGAAGTATGCCCTGAGTTGAAAGTGCTGTAGTTCCGAAGAACCAGTCAAGCATTCTGAATGAGAAGAACACACCTGCCGCACAAAGAAGAATAATAGACCTCTTGTAGTTTGAAAGCGGCTTGCTTATCTGCCTGAGCACCATTATGCCGACTACCGAGAGCAGTATTGTCGCACAGGTGGTTATCTCCGAGTCGGAAACCTCGAATATCTGCCCGAACACCACAGCCGCCATAACGACAACTACGTCTGCCAGACCGCCGGGGAGAGCCTTCATGATGATGTTTTTCATAAAGTGACCCCTGATAAGGTAATGGTCGGGTACCTGTGAGAGCAGGAAGGCAGGAATGCCTATCGTGAATGTACTTACAAGTGTTATCTGAGAGGGAGCAAGCGGATAAACCACTCCGAAAATAACTGTAACTATCGACAGTATCATCGAGAAAATATTCTTGACTAAGAACAGGCTTCCCGAGCGCTCCATATTGTTTACTACCTGTCTGCCCTCCATAACAACGTCAGTCATGTGGGCAAAATCCGAATCAAGCAGTACAAGCTGTGCCGCATGAGCCGCCGCATCGCTTCCCGATGCCATAGCTACAGAGCAGTCAGCGTCTTTGAGGGCTAAGATGTCATTTACACCGTCGCCTGTCATAGCAACTACCTTGTCCTGAGACTGCAAAGCCTTAACAAACTTTCTCTTCTGGTCGGGGGTAACTCTGCCGAAAACAGTGTAGTTTTTCATAGCCTCATAGATTGCATTGTCGGTTGTAAGGGTCGATGCATCAACGTACTTTTCGGCGTTTGCAATTCCTGCCTGCTTAGCGACCTCTGAAACTGTTATCGGGTTGTCTCCGGAAATTACCTTGACCTCAACGCCCTCATCAGCGAAGAACTTGAAGGTCGCAGGTGCAGTCTCACGGACGGGGTTTGCTATCATGATAAGTGCAAGCGGCTCGCAGTCCTCTTTAAGAGCCTTTCCATCGGGTGTGCCGAAGTACTTTACAAAGGCCAGCACTCTGTAGCCCCTGCGCCCGAATGACTCTATCTGCTCTGCATAGTCTCCGTATTTTTCTCTGAGCACCCACTCGGGAGCACCGAGAACATAAGCCTGTTTGCTTATAGTAACGCTCGAATACTTGAACTCCGACGAGAAATCAGTGTGTGCCGTTATAGCCGAGCCTGTCGGCGAGGTGAAGTACTGCTTCATTGCTGCCATAGTAATATTGTCAGCCGACTGCTCCGAGGCAAAGTCGCTGATTATATTCATAAGCTCCTCACGGCTGACGCTTCCGATAGGAGTGAAGTCGGAAACCTTCATTGTGTTCTCAGTAATAGTACCTGTCTTGTCAACGCAGAGGACATTTACTCTCGCAAGGGTCTCAATGCACTTCATGTCATGCACAAGTACCTTCTGCCTTGCAAGCCTCATAGCGCTGATAACGAGGGTTACGCTTGCCAGCAGGAACAGACCCTCAGGTATCATGCCTATAATAGATGCGACCGTAGTTCTGACGCTCTGGTGAAAGCTCAGGTGTCTTAAAAAGTAGCTGTGATTGAAAAGCAGAGCTCCCACAGGGATAATGAGTATACCTGCGAGCTTTACCAACTTGTTAAGCGAGCGTATCATCTCTGACTGCTCTCCCGACTTGCTCTTTTTAGCCTGCAGTGTCAGCTTTGAAACGTATGACTCAGCGCCGACCCTTGTGAGCCTTGCCCTGCATTTTCCGGAAACTATGAAGCTTCCACTCATAAGCTCTGCGCCGTTCTCCTTGATGATCTCATCAGCCTCACCTGTAAGCAGAGCCTCATTAGCAGCAACCCTGCCGTCGATTACAACGGCATCGGCAGGTATCTGGTCGCCTGCCTTGAAAACTACCACGTCATCAAGCACCAGCTCTTCCGAGCGCAGCTTCTGCTCCTTGCCGTCACGAACAACCACTGTCATAGGGGAATTTAGCACAGTAAGCTTCCCGAGCAGCGCCTTGGCACGAAGCTCCTGAACAATACCTATCAGCGTGTTAGCAATAATAACGGGCAGAAAGGTAAGGTCTCTGTAAGAGCCTATGAAAATAAGCACTGCCGCTATGCAGGCAAACACAAAGTTAAAGTAAGTAAACACGTTTTCCGCAATTATCTGTGCGGTTGATTTCGAGGGCGGGTCTATCGGTAGGTTTGACTGCCCCGCAGATACTCGCTCCTTTACCTGAGCCTCACTGAGCCCCGTATCGGGCGAGACCTCAACACGGGCGACCTCATGAACGGTTGCTTTCTTCTTCATTTTTACTCTCCTTATTATTCATTTTTCCGTTATATACTATTATAGACTATATTGTATCTTTTTTCAAGTGTTCTTCAGACTTTTTTATATCCCTCTTGCAATCGGGATAAAAAGGTGATATAATGTATATGGCAAATTCCTTGTTTATGAGGTGATATTATGGCAAGAAAGCCTACAAAGGAAAAATTAGCAGACGCCGTTCAGGAGCTTGCAAAAACAACAACGGTAGATAAAATTACCGTCAAGCAGATAGTTGAAAAAAGCGGTCTTTCTCTTCAGACCTTTTATAATCACTTCAAGGATAAAAGCGAGCTTATTCTATACATTCACAAGTCGGCAGGCGACAAAATGATAGCAAAGCTCGGCAAGGACGGCTATGGCTACAATGAGCTTACCAAAGAGAACATTGAGTTTTATGTTGAGCATAAGGACTTTTTCTATAATGCGCTTACAAACACCTATGGGCTTAATTCCTATGCGGATCAGTGTGCTGAAAATGCCTACAAGGTCTGGACGGAGTATCTGACCAATAAGAAAAATACAGATAAGCTTCCCGAGGATATAGACTTTCTTCTGAAAATGTACTGCTTTGCATTCACCAGAATGATAGCAGAATGGGCATTCAAAATGGATAATATGTCTCCCGAGAGGTTTATAGAGCTTATGAACGATGCAATGCCGAGAAAGCTGAGACCGTATCTTCTGAAGGCTTAAGGCATACTCTTCACCTGCCCTGAATAGAATAGTACTGACGTGAAGTCAATTCTATTCAAGGGGTGTTTGAAATGTATGAAAGCTCTCATACCAAGCCGTATAAAATTCGGGGAGAAGAAGCGCCATGAGCGCCGAAAAGCCCCGCTCTGTAGTACTGGGGAAATATATGCTGTCGAAGCAATGCACAGTCAGAGCCTGTGCAAAGGCATTCGGGATAAGCAAGTCTACAGTACATAAGGACGTAAGCGAACGGCTGAAAACGGCATCACCGAGCCTGTATTCCGAGGTTCGTCAGCTTCTTGACAAGAACAAGGAGGAGCGCCACATCAGGGGCGGAAAGGCAACCAGAGAAAAATACAGGTCGGCAGATAACAGAAAATAAAGAGAAGAGCTGTGCCTTTTTCTGAGGCTACAGCTCTTTTGCATCTTATTTCTTATAAACCGCAGTGTCAGTTGTTCTTGCAAAGCCGAAGCCTCTTGCTGCTGCTCTTGCGTCTTCATAGCCGTAAGCCTTTGCGGCTCTCGGGTCAGACATGAATGCCTTGCAGAAGGTCGGGCAGGTGCTGTGCGGTATTGAAAAACACATGAATGACTGTATCAGAACAGACCAAACCACATCAGGAATATTACTATTATCAGCAGCAGAATAACAAATCCGAGAAGTCCTGCTACAGTGCCTATTGCAGACTTGTTTTCCTTTTTGCGCTTCTCAAAATCGGTATAGGCAGTATTGGCTGAATAGTTACCCTTTATCTTTCCGCTCATCGTAGGATTGATCATATCCTTGATGTTTACGTCCTTATACTTCTGCTCAAAAAGCTTTCTTGCATTGGTTTCGTTCGGGTCGATCTGGTCTCTTGAAGAGCCGAGCCGCGACTCGTCAAGAGTGCTGGTGTCGATCTCGACCATTTCATGACCCTGTGTTATTACAGGTGCAGAGCCTACCGAGTCACCGTTATCAAATGCGTGAGCCGTATCGACCGACTCCATCTTCTTGGTGCTTCTTGTTTCACGAAGCATTTTGATAAGCACGTCAGTGTACAGGCTCTCCTCGTCTTCCTCGGAAAGCACAGCGTCAACGGTTGCGTTGTCCGCCATATCAATAAGGTCTGCAAGACCCTTGTTCTCTTTTCTGAAAGGCTTTCTTGCCTCAGGTGTAACAGCAGGCTTCGGAGTGCTTGCCGATGCATCTGCTCCAAGACCAAATCCTGAGAACGATGAAGCACCTGCCTTGTAAACAACAGGCTCCATATCCTCTTTTTCCTTTTGAACCTTCTCCTTTGCGTAAAGGTCAACAGGCGCGTTTATCTTGAGACCCTTTGCTCTCATCTCGGACACTCCGCCGTCTGCGAATGCCTTTGTGGGGTCATTCTCAGCAGGAGCAGCAGTCTGTGCAGGCTGAGGTGTTACGCTCGGTGTCGGCACGCTCGGAGTCGGTACACTCGGTGCTGGAACACTCGGAGTCGGAACACTTGGAGTCGGTACAGCAGACTCGGTCGGAGCGCTTGGTGTGGGTACGCTGGGCTTCGGTATCTCGGATACAGGCTCAGTCGGAACGGAAGGCTTAGGAATAACAACCTTCCTGCTTGTCGGTGCAGTGATTTCCTCAACGTGCTTAAGCGGAGGCAGACCGTCATCTGCTGCAGGAGCTTCGGGCTCGGGAGCAGGCTCGGCTGCGGCGCTCGGTGCAGGCACAGAGGGTGTCGGAACGCTCGGCTTCGGAACAACGGAAGGCTTCGGGATCTCAGGCTCTTCAGCGGTGATAGCGTCAGCCGAAATGGCAGATGCAGCAGCCGCAAACTCGTTGCTCTCAACAGCAGACGGTGAAGAAGCCGCAAAGTTCACCATAGAACCTGTATTCACATCGTAGTATTCCTCGCCGTCCTTGACAGCTATCTTGAGCTTAGGCTCGGGGAAGCCGGGCTTTGCCTTATTAGCCTGCGGAATGTCAATCTTCTCAAACTTCTCCTCAACATCAACTCCGCCTGCTGCGATTATCGCAACAGCAGACCTGAACTTCATTGAGCCCCTTACCAGCTCCTTGATGGGCAGCAGGATAAGGTCAGAGAAAGTAGCGTGAAATGCCTTCAGCGAAGCTGCCTCGTCTTCATCGGGGGCAACTCTGTGGTCAAAATACTTCGGCCAGTCCTTCTCAGTAGACTTGATAAGCTTATCTATGTACTCGCACAGAGGTACCCAGAGCTCAGGCTCTTCAAACTCTCTGTCATTCGTGATAAGCCACATATAGCACCTGAGAAAGCAGTCATAGCAGGTAATATCCTCAAGGTTGAGCATTACATCGTCAATATTCAGCGAGGCTGAAAACAGCGGATCGGAGAAGGCAAAGCACTTGTAGCCAAGGCTTGCAAGCTTTCCGTAGGCTGTTTTGAGATCCTTCTCAGTTCTTGTAAACGGCGGAAGAAAGTCGAAATCAAAATTAGTCTTGTAGTTGTCGGTCTCTCCGACAGCCGCCATCGCAGTCAGCTTGAGGTAAACCTCGTGGATCTGCTTGGCCGGTGTGTCAACTGCTACGCCGAGCACTCTGTACGGGTTGCAGGCGAACAGCTCGGTAGCGGTAACACCAAGTGAAGATCTTGCCATAATTCTTTCTCCTTTCGCAAGATATCCCACATTTCACGGCCTTGGGAAATAATCTTGCCAATAATATGAATTAGTTTAATAATTTAATATACAATTAAAACATTTTACAAATTAAGTATAACAAATTTGAGCGCACATTACTTTAATTATTATTTAATTTTCTATTAACTAAAAATTAATTGCAAACAAAGTGTACAAAAGATACAGAAAAAATCGTGCAAAATGTTTGGTTGAAATTGTTTGCAATTTCTGGTGAAATATAGTATAATATTAAGTGATAATATTCTGTATTATTGAATTTGAAAAGGGGGGCTTATAAAATGGGTCTTTTCAGCAAGAAAAATACGCAGGAAGCTAAAACTCCTGAGATAAAGAAACAGACGTCCGGCGGTGCTGGCGGGGTGAACGCAGACGATATCTGGAATACTCCTGTCAGGGCAAAGAAGAACAGCGGCGGTACGGTTTCGATAAAGGAATCCAAGCATGATGATGTTCACGAGGAAAAGGTGAACGATAATATTGAGCCTGAGGTTATCAAGAGCAAGATGGAGCAGCTCGAAAAGGAACTGGAGGAGAAGTCTTCAGAGCCTGTCAAGACCTACAAGGATTACGATGTTAATCCTGTCAAGGACGGCGAGGTGGCTGACGCTCAGGAGGAATATGAGAAGCTTTATGCTGAGGAGCACGCAAAGTATGTGGAGTCTCACAAGGAGGACATCACTGTAGCTCACATTGAGGGCATTGAGGATAAGATGCAGGAGATGTATGATGAGCATGATAAGAAAACTGCTGAGGAAGAGGCTGCAAAGGGAAATATTTCTGAGATCACTCAGGAGGAGACCGATGCAAAGGTAGCTGAGCTTCCTTATGCTAAGAAGCCTGAGGATTATCCCGAGTATAAGGACATTCAGGGAGTTGAGGCTGAGCAGGAAAAGGTTGAGGCGCTCGGAACTATCGACCACAGCGGTGACGATGATGAGATCCAGGAGATGGATCAAGATTATCTTGAGAACAAGGTTAAGGAATTCAATGAAAAGTATGCAGACAGAAAGCCCCGGGAATAAATTTATATAATGGGAGAGATTTGATTTGAGTATCAGTATTAATACCGATAATCCGATAATAAAGTTTTCGGGAAAGGGAAAGCCGTTTCCTTATGATAAGCTTTTCTATGCGACTATTGAGCCGTATATACTGGAGTTCAAGAACGCAAGGCTTGAAAAGCTGACCGAAGAGGATGCTGCAAGGTGTCTTGTAAGGGTGTTCAAGAAAATGGAGGTAAACGGTGTTCCTGTGCTGGAGTTCTTTAAGGAAGACCTCGAGCAGTGGAGCGATCTGAGCCAGTATGAGAAGACTACAAGGCTTGCAGAGCTTATGGCTAAGGACATATTCTGCTGCTTTGATAAGAACCGCATAAACGGCGACGGCTCGTTCTGCCGCACAAACAGGCTGTATTCTGTCACAAATGCCGAGGGTATCAGAGAATTTATAATCTGTGACACCTATGAGAAGGCAGGAATGTTCAAGAAGACGCCTATTGCGGAGACAATATACTTCCGTCAGCTTATGGATCAGTTTGAGAAGGGCTGGCTCCCGAAGAAGAAGGAAGAATGATACATCAGGCCGTTCGGTCTCATAAGCAGGAGGCCGAACGGTTTTTGTATGAGGTGACAGATATGAGCAAGATGCAGAGGTTTCATCGTATCACGCTTATATTGACTGCTGTTATGTATGGCGGTTCGCTGATATGGTTTCTGATTTCCTACGGCGATCTTGAAGATGAGATAGGCATACATTTTGATCCTAAGGGCTTTGATGTGTTCGCAAGCAAGAGGTTCGGCTTTTATCCCTTTGTGGCAGGGCCGATACTGACGGTGCTTCTGCAGTTTTTCAGGCTTTTGTCCGATAAGCTGAAGGAGTCGCCGAAGCTTAACAAAACGGGCAACGACAAGTTCAGAAACCTCGTAAAAATATATGCTGACACCTTTACTCTGATGATTGCAGTGTTTTTCACCTCGTGGAACCGGGCGGTAATTAATCAGAAGTCTTACTTTCACTGCAATTTCATTTATAATGGTCTTTTGACGTTTATACCGCTTATGGTGTTTGCACTGCCTATAATTGATGCGGTATATAAACACAAATATAAAAATCCGGAATACAAAAGGAGAAGAAAAAATGAAAGCACAAATTGAAATGGAAAACGGAAAGAAAATAACCCTGGAGCTTTACCCCGAGGCTGCACCAATCACGGTAGATAACTTTGTAAGCCTTGTAAAAAGCGGTTTCTACAACGGCCTTGGCTTCCACAGGATAATATCGGGCTTTATGATACAGGGCGGAGACCCTCTCGGAAACGGAACAGGCGGTTCGGATAAGAAAATCAAGGGAGAGTTCCTTGCAAACGGTGTAAACAACCCCATAAAGCACACAAGAGGAGTGCTCTCAATGGCAAGGTCAATGGACCCGAATTCTGCAAGTTCGCAGTTTTTCATCATGCACGCCGATGCACCTCACCTTGACGGCCAGTATGCCGCATTCGGAAAGGTCATCGAGGGCATCGAGGCGGTTGACGAGATAGCATCGGTTGATACTGATTTCGGTGACAGACCTCTCGCTCCGCAGGTTATGAAGAGCGTAACGATGATTGAAGAATAAGAAACCTTAGCAAGCCGTACAGATAACCTCTGTACGGCTTTTTTTATCCCGCTACAGAGCCGAACGGGATTTAAAAAGAAGAACAGGCAGCCGAAGCTGTCTGTTCAATGGGGATATTGTTTTGTGAGTTGGTTGCTTATTAATTAAAAGTCGGCAAACTATCTTCTTAATATATTATAACACATGAGTGTAACAAAAACGTTACACCCTGACAGATTGTGTCAGCGTTAAATTGTGAATTTTGTGTAAATTCACAGCATACAACTATGAATGCTGTCAGATGTTATTTCTTTTTGCCCAATGAAAGCGATGGGTTATTAGCTCCTTTATGCTTAGGCGACACCTTCTTTGGGACTACGGTTGTCATAAACTCATTGAGAATATCCTGCCCTTTATCACGGGAAGCAGCTTTGATAATGTCCTTTTGGGGCTTGCTTCTGAAAAGAGTGTCAAGCTTCGGGTCATTTCTGATGGTTTCCCTTGCCTCTCTGTAATCCTTCTCAGTGATGACATTTCCTGCTGCCTGACGGGGTTTCAGGAAGTTAGCTGTAATTATATCGCAGACAGCTTCCTTTACATCATTATCCTCGGGGTCTTTGAGCCTTATCTGCGCAGACACACGGGCATTCTCAAGATTATATGACACGGGAACAGGCTTTTCCTTGTCTTTTATTTCTACTCCTGCGTCTTTATAGTATTTCGTCAGCTCGCTTTTTTTAGCCTTATTCATAGAGTCAAGAACGGCGTCTATCTCCAAGGCCGCAAGATTAATGCTTTTAAGGCTCATCTGCATAGCGTCGATACGCTTCTGAGTTTTCTTGTCAGAAACATAGCCTTCCTTGATCTCGCCCTGATCCTTCTTTCTTTTCAGGTAAGCCTCTATATTCGTTTTGGCCTTTACAAGAGACTCCTTCAGCTTTACCTGACTGATAGAGGGGCCGCCCTTTTCGTAGCCCTCCATAAACCTCTTATAGTCATTAAGGGCTGTTTTAAGCGATGCTGCGGCATCATCATAGGCTTTGCTGCCGAAGTGTACCTTTTGAGTAGCCTCATTCACAGCAGTAAGGGAGTCTTTAAGCTTCTTGGTTATCTCGGGAGCAGTTCTCTGCGTGCCGTAGAAAGGCTTATAGCCGAGCTTGTTCCTGAAATACTCAAGCTTATCCATTTTGTTTTTGATCTCATTTTTCCAGGACTCTGTAACACCTACCTGCTTGCAGCCGGGATAAAGATTGTAGTTGAGATTCCTTTTTGCGCTGTCTGCAAAGGCCTGCAGCTGCTTTGAAAACTCATATCTGTCCCGGCCGTAGCCCTTTGTGCTCAGAGAACTGTGTTTTTTCTCATATTCAGCGGCTGCATCAGATAATCTGGTGAGGTTATTATCAATATAGTTATAGCTTATCTTATCGGTGGTTGTTGAAAAGTTTGAATAAGCTCCTCCGCCTATTTTCATATTCTTGCCGAGCTTGCTCAGGTTTTCAAGCTCATAATGCATAGCCTTGAATTCATCAGAATTCGGGCCGTCTTTAGCAGGCTTTTCAAATGTATTGAGCTTTTTCAGCAGCTTCTTTGCCTGCTCAGCGACTTTTCTTGCGCTATTCTCGTAATCATTTATGCCTCTGATCTCGGTGTTCAGCTTAGTGTAGTAAGCCTGCATCTGAGACTGAGAGCTGGCATTTCTGATATACTCTACATCATCGGGGTATTTCAGGATAACGGGGTCTTCGGGATTTTTATAATTTTCATTAAAGGTAAAGCCTGTGACTCTCTTCCTTACAAAGTCATGAGTTCTGTCATTGACCTTGTCCTTAGTTTCTTTATAGGGAAGCCCCATATCGGTGTATATTTCGTGCTCGGTTACGGTGTTTTCCCGATCAAGACAGATAACTAAGCCGTAGTTTTTATTTACCTTAGTAACATTGCCGTTTTCGTCAAGCTCATTTATCGTACCGTTGTACTTGTAGTTGCCGAGCAGAGAATCAAACATATGCTTTGTATAGTGCAGATGCTTTAATTTGTTATACTCAGATTTTTGTGTAAGGTAATACACATTTCCCGTGATGTCTTTAAGCTTTTTATTGTCCTCGGGGAAAACAAGCCATTCTGTGCCTGCGTATTTGCCGTCTTTAATATCCTTGTCTGTCTGCACAAGAGCATTATATGACTTTATCTTCTGCTTGGTATAATCAGTGTATATCTTTGTCTGGATATTAAGCAGACGCTTCCACTGTTCATCTGAAATGTATTTGCCGTCTGCGCCTTTTACTAACTCGTTGATACAGTCAGATTTAACCTCATTAATGGCGTTTTCGTCCTCCGGGTTATTTATGTCATCGAGAACTTCCTCAAAGAACCTTACATACTCCTCATCTGATACATTTGCGTTCTCATCTTTACGGAGCTGCGACATATACTTATCGTATTTTACCTGATCTTCTGCACTCAGATTAGCTTTTGGCATATTATCACCTCATAGATTTATTTGGTCTTCTGTAATATATACCCTTGTATAATTGAATTGGTTTCAAATTTATAATTTAAATCTTTTCGGAAGAAGTTCATCAAGCGTATAAGCTCCGTCCGAGAGTATGATCCGGAAGCTCCCCTTGCAGAACTCGCTCATTACCTGACGGCAGGCACCGCAGGGATAGCAGGGCGCAGAAAAATTACCGTCGGAGCTGCCTGCTATGGCTATCGCTGTGAAGGCTTTTCTCCCCTCGGAGACTGCCTTGAATATTGCAGTACGCTCGGCGCAGTTTCCAAGCGGATAAGAGCTGTTTTCTATATTGCAGCCTGTGTATACCTCACCGTCCTCGCAGAGAAGTGCTGCGCCTACGCTGAAGCCCGAATACTTACAGTATGCATTTTCCGCAGCCCTGACAGCAAGCTCAAAAAGCTCCTGATTTGTCATAGAGATCCCCCCCTTGTTCTCTGATATTATTAAGGCAACACCGCACAAAGCCCGCCTGACGGCTTGGCGGCGCATCTGCTTGCATCTGCACCACCAGCTCTGTGCGGTATTGTCTATAATTATAGTTGATGGCGAAATATCTGTCAATAGCTGTTGATAATGTTTTTTGATAAAAATATGTACTATTTAAGAAAATTATATTGAAACCTTTGAAAAAATATGGTATAATAAACCATATATCAGTTTTTTGCATTTAGAATGGGGAGAACCGCAAATGACCGAACGAAGAAAACGTGTAGCCCTGCTTACAGGGCAGGCAGACGAGAGCTATCAGAGTGCGTTTATTACAGGCTTTTTGAAAAAAGCCTTTGCCTTTGATTTTGACGTCTGCATTTTTTCAATGTACAGAAAGTATCAGGACAATACCGAGCGTGAGCATGGGGATTCAAATATTTTTTCGCTTATAGAGCCTGAAATGTTTGACGGTATGGTGATACTTGAGGATACAATACAGACAGCAGGAGAGGCTCAGCGCCTTGAGGAGCGCTTTCATGAGACCTTTCAGAATAAGCCTGTTCTTGTAATTGAGAAGGACAGCCCATATTTCCCGAGTGTGTTTTCTGACGGCTATACCGCAGTGGTTGAGCTTGTAAATCACCTTATTGAGGTTCACGGCTTTAAGGATATTGCATTCCTCACGGGTAAGAAATGGCATAAGCACTCTCAGGAGAGACTTCAGGCATACAGAGATGCTATGGCTCAGCACGGGCTTACTGTGTCTGAGGACAGGGTGATTTACGGAGACTTCTGGTATCAAAGCGGTGAGCTTTGTGCAGAACAGCTCCTTGATAAAGAGAGTGACCTCCCCGAGGCTATAGTATGTGCTAATGACCCTATGGCTATCGGTCTGTGCAAGGCGCTCACTGAAAACGGTGTGAAGATACCCGAGGATATTGCAGTTCTCAGCTATGACTCAACCTTTGAGGGTCAGACTTCTCCGAAGTCTATAACCTCGTCGCAGATACCTGCCGAGGAGGTAGGCGATTATGCGGCTCAGTTTATTATGGACAGCCTTTGCGGAAGAGAAACTGCGCCCTTCAATGTAAAGTCAAGGCTGCTTATAGGAGAAAGCTGCGGCTGCAAGCATACAACAATGCCAGAGTACTCCAGAAAGCGTACAAGATGGGGCACGGAAATATCTGAGGAGGGCTTTGATTCGGTTTCAAACTCAATGATTGAAAACCTGATGGCTCAGACTTCCTTGCAGGAGTATTTAGGAACGATATATTCCTATGCATATCAGATCAGAGGCATCAGAAGCTTTCATCTGTGCCTGTCAGCGCCGTGGAAGAACATGGAGCATGACCCGAAGCTTCACATTAGAAACAAAGGCTATCCTGATAAGATGATATATGCCGTCAAGTATAACTATAACCGTAAAGACGGTCATGTGGGACTTCTCAGCACGTTTGAGCGCTCAACCCTTCTGCCTGACCTTGATGAAAAAAGAGATAAGCCGTATGCGTATTTCTTCACACCTGTTTTCTGTGAGGATCAATGCTTCGGCTATGCGGCTGTGACCTACGGCAGTGTGCCGAGAAGCTATGACGATAACTACCGCCGCTGGATAGGACTTGTTTCAAGAGGCTTTGAGATACTAAGGCGCTACCTTGTTATGCAGAACGTTTCCGAACAGCTTGATAAGATCAGAAGCCACAAGTTTGCTGACCTGAGAGCCGTTTATGAGAGCCTCTCTGACGGCGAAAAGCATGACTATAAACTGGTGGAAAAGCTGCTTGAGGATAACCTGTTTACCTATCAGTTCCAGCCGATAGTAAATACTACAGACGGCGGGATTTTTTCCTATGAGGCGCTTATGCGCTCGCATACAGAGAAATATCTGCCGCCGCTTCTGATAATCAAGTATGCTGATATGCAGAACAGGCTTGCCGATGTTGAAAAGGCGACCTTCCTGAACGTGCTGAAGATAATTCAGCAGCACCGTGAGGAGCTCGGAAAGGTAAAGATATTTATTAACAGTATACCGGGAGTTCACGTCAGTGAGCGTGACTTTACCACCTTAGAGGATTACTTTGCAGAGCTTCATGACAATGTGGTTGTAGAGCTTACAGAGGAGACCGAGCTCAATGACAGGGATCTTGAAAGGCTTAAAGCCTTCTTCGGACAGTACGGTCTGGAAACCGCCCTTGATGATTACGGCACAGGCTACTCGAATGTAACTAATCTCCTGAGATATATGCCGAACTATGTCAAGATCGACAGGGCGCTTCTCAGTGAAATTCAGGATAAGCCCCAGAAACAGCATTTTGTCCGTGAGATAATTGAGTTCTGCCATGAAAACAACATTATGGCTCTTGCCGAGGGCGTTGAGACCACAGCCGAACTCAGGACTGTCATTTACCTCGGTGCTGACCTTATTCAGGGCTACTATACGGGCGCTCCGAGTGCGGACTTTATCGGCTCAATAAATGAGAAGGTCAGAAAAGAGATAGCTCAGTTCCACAGAGAGAAGATTGAGGGAACTGCAAATCAGAAATATGTCGCAGGAAAGACTAACAGAGTTACCTTGTCCTCGCTTGTTAAATCAGGCTGTACAGAGCTTGTTGTCGGTGAGGGTACTATGGTCTATAAGGACATTACCGTTATCGGAACGCCGGGCCTCAGGACTGATATTCATATCAGAATAGAAGACGGCTATGAGGGCAGGCTGACACTTGAAGATGTATACCTTTCAAACGTCAAGAAAAGACCCTGCGTAGATATAGGCGATAACGCAAATGTTACAATAGTTATCGTGGGTGAAAACACGCTCCACAATACGGGCATACACGTTCCTGAAAGCTCGGTTCTGACCGTTGAGGGCGAAGGCAGTATGAAAATAGTGCTCAATTCTCCCGAATATTACGGCATAGGTGCGCCTGCCAATGAGTGCCATGGAGAGCTTGACCTTGAACCCACAGGCAGTATCGAGATACTCTGCCGTGGAATGAACGGAGTAGGAATAGGCTCGGGTCTGGGAGGCTGTATCAGGATCAACAGCGGTCAGTATATAATTGAGGCAAACGGTGATACAAGCGTTGGTATAGGCGCTCTTACGGGTTGTGCCGATGTCGAGCTTATAAAAAGTGATGTTTCACTTGAATTTACCGTATCTGACGGTATCGGAGTGGGCTCTTTGTCGGGTAATGCGGCAGTTCTAATTGAGAAATGTACATTAAAGCTCTATGGTGACTGCAGCAACGGTGTCGGCATAGGAACTATCAGCGGTGAGAGGTCGGTAACAGGTATTATGGAATCGAACTCAATAATCGGCATGGATGCATTCCACCTGACGGGCATAGGTGCTCTTGAGGGAAATACGATGCTTGAAACCGACAGCTCGGTTGTGAAAATAGAGTGCAGCGGAGAGCAGGCTCTTGCAGTTGGCGGCTTCAATGAAGAACAGAGCATAGTTCTGCGTGACTCTGACACAAAGTGGACTGTACACAACAAGCTTGATAAGGATACCTTTGCTAAGGAGGGCGAGCTCAGAGTAGTGGGCGGAAAAGCACGCTTTGTACTCAACAATTCGGATATTGACAGAAGCTCTGCTTTTGAATAAAAAAACGGCTGTACGAGGGTTTCGTACAGCCGTTTGTTATTAATTCGGGCTTTTGAACAGTGATGCCACTGCCGAGCATATCTTATTTGCTATGTATGGGTTATTCATAGTGTAGAGATGTATGCCGTCAACATCGTTGGCAATAAGGTCAACTATCTGCGATACCGCATAAGCGATACCCGCATCACGCATAGCGATAGGGTCATGCTCATACTTGTTCATAATGGTCATAAACCTTTTCGGCAGAGCAGCATGGCAGAGAGTTGTCATTCTGAGTATCTGCTTTTTGTTCACAACGGGCATAATGCCTGCCTCAATAGGAACGTCTATTCCGGCTATTGCAGTTTTCTCACGGAATGAGTAGAATGTCTCATTGTCAAAGAAAAGCTGAGTTATAAGGTGTGAACAGCCTGCATCTACCTTCTGCTTCAGGTTTCTGATGTCTGAAACGCTGTCTGCACATTCGGGGTGAGTTTCAGGATAGCAAGCGCCTATCACATTGAAGTCGCTGTGCTCCTTGATAAACTCGACAAGCTCATAGGCATAATGAAAGTCGCCTGCGGGCTCTTCACCCTCACGTTTGTCGCCCCTGAGAGCCAGCACGTTCTCAATGCCTGCCGCCTTCATAGCCTCTATCTGCTCAAGAGCCTGCTCCTTAGTGAGGTAAATGCACGGCAGGTGTGCCGCCGCTTCTATTCCGTGCTTTTGCTTTATAGATGCGCAAATATCAATAGTTGCGTTTGAAAGGCTTCCGCCTGCACCATAGGTAACACTGATAAAGTCGGGCTTTGCCTCACCGAGGGCTTCTATCGTGCTGTATATGGTTTCAACAGGGGTATCGTCTTTTGGAGGGAAAACCTCAAAGGACAGAGTAGTTTTTTTCTTAAAAAGTGTATCCAGCTTCATTGGTAAAAATCCTCTTTTCTGATAGGATAACTTATATTATATCACACTCTTTTTGATTTGTAAAGAGCCTTGGACCTATTTTCTCAGATATGCCGATGAAACAGGGAAGTCAAAATAAGTATCGGGGAAGGGCTCGTCTTCAAGGGTGAAGTGCCACCATTCGCAGTCTATGGGCTTAAATCCGTTTCTTATCATTGTTTTCTGCAAAAGCATTCTGTTTTGGTACTGCTCCTCTGTTACTGTCCTGCAATCGGGGTGTGAAAGCTCACTGAACAGGTCAAAGGGGCTTCCCATATCAAGCTCCTTTCCTGTTTTCATATCGAATAGGGTCAGGTCAACAGTGCTTCCTCTGCTGTGCGTGGATTTGCTTGCTATATAGCCTTTCCGAAAAAGCTCCTGCTTTACAAGCTCGGGATAGAAGTAGGGCTTCATGCGTATATCCTGATCCTCAATTCCCCATAGGACAAAGTGCTTTACAGCTCTTGCAGGACGGTAGGTGTCGAAGATTTTCATTCTATAGCCCTTGACCAGAAGCTCATTTGCCGCTGATTTAAGAGCTCTTGCCATCTCAATAGTTGCAAGAGCGCAGGGCTCTTCGTAGCCGTCGATACGGTCGCCTATAAAATTGTAGGTTGTGTAATAGCGTATCTCCTGAATAATATTCGGAACATAATCCGCAAGCACAACAAAATCCGAAGGGTCGAGCTCGGGAGTTTTGATGTGTACCATAGTAAACCTTCTTTCTGCTGCTGATATCTTTATAAAAAGTATAGCACAAAAAGAATATTTTTGCAAGGTACATTTTCACGAACAGAAAAAAAGCCCCGACTAAGTCTGTTCGACACTGTTAAGGCAAGAATGACCGTGTGTTGTCAAAAGGAGAGCTCTGGAACAGATTTTTTTTGTTGTAAATTTACGGAATTTGCGTAAAATGGGCGAAAAATGGCCGGTTTTGGTTGACATAAGATTTTATTTAGAGTATAATTAAGCCGTTAAATTATGGCTTGAGACATATGGGGGAAAAGATGCCGGAAAAATATTTGCTTACGGCAGCGCAGAATATGCACTACCGCTGGATAAGAAGCTACAAGACACAGCAGGTCGCAGGACTGAGCATAGTGGCTGCGTTTAAGTTTGAGCTTGATTATGAGATACTGAAAAAGTGTCTCAGGCTGGAGACCGAGCGCTATGGCTGCCTGAGGGTGCGCTTCACGAAGCCCGATAAGAACGGAGAGATAAAGCAGTACCTTGCTGAGCCTTCCGATGAAGAGCCTGAGTTCAGGGATTTGTCGGATATGACTATGGAGGCTGCCGATGCTGTTATGCAGCAGTGGGCTTATGAGACCTTTGACGGTGACGATATTCCGATGTGTGAGTTCCGCCTTGTGAAGCTGCCTGACGGCTACAGAGGCTTTTTTGCGCACATTGACCACAGACTGATAGATTCGGTGGGTGTGGCTGTAATGGTGGGAGATATACTTCAGCTGTACGGCTATTACGCTTTTGATACGGAGTATCCTGCCGACCTTGCCGATTATGAGACAGTGCTGCAGTCTGACCTTAAAAAGGCTTCCAATCCTAAGAGACTTGCAAAGGCAAAGAAGCTCTGGGACGAGGACCTGGAGCTGAACGGCGAGCCGCTTTATTCTGACATTCAAGGGCCTGCACCGTTGGAGAAGGCGAGAAAACGTCATAAAAATCCTAAGCTGCGTGCAGCGGATATAGAGAGAAAGAAGCTCTTTGTGGCTGTAAAGGACTACAGGCTTGAAGCTGACAGCGCAAGAAGGGTGATAGATTTCTGCATGGAAAAGCAGATATCTCCTACAAATCTTTTCCTGCTGGTGCTTAGAACTTATCTCTCAAAGGTGAATAACGGTCAGGAGGATATAACGATCGAGAACTTTATTTCCAGACGCTCCACTATGGACGAGCAGACCTCAGGCGGAAGCAGAACGATATGCTTCCCGTGCAGAACGGTGCTTTCGGGAGATACGACCTTTATAGATGCCGCAAGGAAGATACAGAATCTCCAGAACCGCATTTATATGAACGGCGGCTATGACCCTGAGCTTATCAGAGCTGAAATGAAGCGCCGCTACAACACTCCCGATGATACAACCTATGTGAGCTGCTATCTTACATATCAGCCGCCGCTTCCGCTGCCTGCCGCACCTGCACTGAAAAAGGTGCCGCTGCACGTAAAGTGGTTTGCTAACGGTGCCGCTACAAAGAAGATGTATCTTACGGTTTCGCACCTTAATGACGGAAGGCTCAACTTCTCTTATCATTACCAGACGGTATGTCTTGAAGAGAAGGATATGGAGGTTCTTTATTACTATATGATGCGTATTATGTTCAGAGGCATAGAGGAGCCCAACCGCACTCTTGCTGAGATAATGGACATGGTTTAAGAGCGAAAGGAGTATTATTATGGAAGAAAAATTCAAGGAAATCGTTTCAAACTACTGCACATTGGCTGCTGAGGATATTACCGATGATATGAGCTTCAGAGATGACCTCGGGTTCAGCTCGCTTGACCTTATGACCTTTCTCGGCGACCTCGAGGACGAGTTCGATATAGAGTTTGACCTCGGAGAAGATGAGCAGAAGCTTTCAAATATGCGTACTGTAGGCGACGCTATTGAGTTTCTTAAAGACAATATTGACTGATCGGGGGAGAGAATATGAAAAAAACGATACGTTCACTCTGGGATAAGGCAGAGAGCTTATTTTCTTCCGATCCTGCTGTACGCTGGCTTGATAAGGGCACTGTAGCCGAGAAAAGCTACGGAAAGCTCGGGGAGAAGATAACAGCTGTAAGAAAGGGCATACTTGCCGAGGGCTTTTCGGGAAAGCATATTGCACTGCTGGGTGTGAGCTCAGTTGAATGGGTAGAGGCTTATTTCGGCTCTATCACAGGAAAGAATACCGTTATCCCGATAGATGCAGCACTTGCACATGAGGATATAATAGACCTTCTCAACCGTTCAAACACAGAGGCTCTTTTCATTGACCCCAAGTTTGCGGCACTGGTTGAGCCAATTAAGAAGAACTGTCCGAATGTAAAGCAGTTCTGGACACTTGCCGAGGAAGCCGCAGAAGGCACGGAGAGCATTGAGGACCTCTGTAAAGCAGGCGAGGGCGGAGCAGACAGCGAAGGTCCTGAGGAAGATGACGTTGCAATGATAATCTACACCTCGGGAACTACGGGTAAGAGCAAGGGTGTAATGCTCCTGCAGAAGAATCTGTATTCAAATGTTGAGGCTCTCTCTATCGGGCCGAAGCCCGGTGTTGTATTTATGAGCGTTCTTCCCGTACATCATGCTTACTGCTTAGTAATGGACTGGCTTCAGGGCTTCCAGATGGGTGCTGTTATCTGCATTAATGATTCGCTTATGCATCTTGTAAAGAATCTGTCGGTATTTAAGCCCCATGTAATGCTGATGGTACCGCTTATGCTTGAGACTATCTACAAGCGTATGAGAGTCGCAGCTGCTAAAATGAGCCCCGAGGAGGTCAGGGAAAAGGTCTTCGGAGGCAGACTCAAGAGAGTTTACACGGGCGGCGCTCACCTTGACCCGTTCTATATTGATGAGTTTGCAAAGTACGGAGTTTTGGTTCTTGAGGGCTATGGAATGAGCGAGTGCTCACCTGTTATCAGTACAAATACCGAGGGCTGCTATAAGGCAGGCTCTGTAGGAAAGCCGCTTCCGAACGTTGAGATAAAGTTTGAAAACGGAGAGATACTTGTCCGCAGCACCAGCGTTATGACAGGCTACTATAATATGGACAAGGAGACTGAGGAAGCTCTTAAAGACGGCTGGCTCCACACAGGCGATAAGGGCTATATTGATGAGGACGGCTTCCTGTACATAAACGGAAGAGTAAAGAATCTTATCATTCTTTCAAACGGCGAGAATATCTCACCCGAGGAGATAGAAACCAAAATATCGCTTGCTCCGATAGTCAGTGAGGTTATTATCACAGGTGAAAATAACGCACTGACAGCTAGAATTTTCCCTGAGGCGGAGATCGCTTCAAAAATGACTGAGGAGGAGCTCCGTGAGGCACTGCAGAAGGTGCTTGATGACTATAACAAGGATCAGCCTACCTACCGTCAGCTTGTTAAGCTTGTAATCAGAAAGAACCCATTTATCAAGACCTCCACAAGGAAAATAATCCGTGACAAGGTAGAGCTTGATGTTGAAAAAGCATAATAAGAAAGCATAAGAAAAAGTCCGCAGATACGCTCTGCGGACTTTTCTGATCATTATTCTGATATTATACCGTAGCACTCGGGCCTGCGGTCACGGAAGAGCCCCCATTCAAGCCTTGCCTTGTCGGCCTGTTCAAGATTGAGCTTTGCGGTAATTACACTGTCTCCCGACCTTTCCGCCTGAACGATCAGCTCACCTGTTTCATCTGTGATAAATGACGAGCCGTAAAACTGCAGGGCAGATCTCTGACCGCCGTTTTCATCGCAGGGCTCGACAGATTCAAGTCCGTAGCGGTTTGCAGCTATCACGGGAACTACATTTGCAGCAGCGTGTCCCTGCATTGTTCTTCTCCAGTGAGGCATACTGTCGGTTTCGAGAATAGGCTCAGAGCCGATAGCCGTCGGGTAGAGAAGAAGCTGTGCTCCCATTATTGCCATAGCCCTTGCAGCCTCGGGGAACCACTGATCCCAGCAGATGCCGACCCCTATCCGCCCGAAGCGAGTATTCCAGACCATAAAGCCTGTGTTTCCGGGGGTGAAGTAGAATTTCTCCTGATAGTAGTGGTCATCGGGGATATGTGTTTTTCTGTAAACACCGAGCAGGCTTCCGTCTGCGTCGATGACAGCTGCCGAATTGTAGAGCACATTTCCGTCACGCTCATAAAAGCTGATCGGAAGGACGACCTGAAGCTCCTTTGCAAGCTTTGCAAAGTGCTGCACAGCGTCATTCTCCGAGACAGGCTTTGCAAAGGCATAGTACTCATATCTTCGTTCCTGACAGAAGTACTGCCTTTCAAAAAGCTCGGGCAGAAGAATTATCTGTGCGCCCTTTTTGGCAGCCGATCGAACAAGGCTGTCGGCGTGCTGTATATTATCCTGAACATCTCTGCCGCAGTTCATCTGAACGGCAGCAACTGTAATTTCAGCCATTTATTTCTCTCCCTTCGGGATCTGCTGTGTTATGCAGTGGATATTGCCGCCGCCGACGATTATCTCTCTCGCAGCTATAGGCACTGTCTCACGGTCGGGACACAGCTTTCTCATTATCTGAACGGCACGCTTGTCGCTTTCTTCGTTTTCACCGCCGAACTGCGGAAGAAGCACCATACCGTTTGCAAAATAGAAGTTCACATAGCTTGCGGCAAGCCGTTCGCCTGCCTCACGGGTGTCCTCGCCCTCCTCAAACACAAAGCCGTCAAGGTCGTGCCGGGTTATCCTTACGGGAACATCGGGAACGGGCAGCTTATGAACAGTTATACCCTCTTTTTCAAGCACTTCAAGGTCAGCCAGCGACATTGCATACTGAGGGTCATTCTTATCATCTGTCCACGCAAGGACGACCTCGTTCTCGCTTATGAATGCACAGACGTTATCAACGTGCTCGTTAGTTTCATCATTGTAGATGCCGTAAGGCAGCCAGATAACACGCTCTGCCCCGAGGTAAGCTTTCAGCCTGTCCTCTATCTCAGCTTTTGAAAGCGAGGGGTTTCTGCCTTGGCTTAAAAGACAGCTCTCTGTCACAAGGAGCGTGCCCTTTCCGTTTGAGTGTACAGAGCCGCCCTCTAAAACAAAGGGGCTTGCGTCAAAGCAGTCAAAACCTGCCTTTTCGCAGAAGGCTTTCGCCATAGCGTTGTCACGCTCCCAGTGAGCGTAAAGACCGTCATATTCTCCGCCCCAGGCATTGAACTCCCAGTTGATACCGCAGACAGTATCGCCCTTTCTTACAAAGGTCGGAGCAATATCCCTTGCCCATGCGTCATCGGTGTCGATGTCCATGAGGATAATATTTTCCACGCCGTCAAGAAGCTTTTGCGCTTTAGGCCTTGTTCTTTCATTGACTATAACGTAGACTGTCTCCGCTTTGGCAAGCTTTCTTATTATCCCGGCGAATACCCTCTGCGCAGGCTCAGCCTTATATGTCCATGAGCCCTCTCTTTCAGGGAAAACTATTATAGTCGCCGAGTGCGGCTCGAACTCCGCAGGCATATGAAAGCCTTCAGGTATCATGACAATCTCTCCTTAAAATCCTCATAACCGAAGCGCTTGATAAGCTCAAACTGACCGTTCTCGTGCAGAACGGCAATATCGGGCAGAGGCATACCGTTGAAGGTGTTGTTTTTCACCATTGAATATATAGCCATATCCTCAAAGCAGAGCCTGTCTCCGATCTCCAGAGGGCTGTCAAAGCTGTAATCGCCTATTATGTCGCCCGCAAGGCAGGTGCGTGAGGACAGTCTGTAGTCATATTTCTTCTCGCCACGAACTCCCGAGCCAAAAAGGGGAGGGCGGTAGGGCATTTCGAGCACATCGGGCATATGGCAGGCAGCAGAAGCGTCAAGCACTGCAATATCAATGCCGTTATGCACAATGTCCATGACCTCGGTGATGAGATAGCCTGCGTTCAGTGCTATTGCCTCGCCGGGTTCAAGGTAGACCTGCACTCCGTACTTCTGCTGAAAGTCCGAAACCAGCCTGATAAGAAGCTCCGCATCGTAGTCCTTTCGGGTAATATGGTGGCCTCCGCCGAAGTTTACCCATTTCATTTTTTTAAGGTACTTCCCGAACTTCTCTTCAACTGCTCTGAGGGTGATCTCCAGAGCATCGGCGCCCTGTTCGCATAGCGTGTGAAAATGCAGACTGTCAATTAGCGAGAGCGCCTTTTCATCAAGTGCAGACAGCGTGACACCGAGCCTTGAGCCAAAGGCACAGGGGTCATAGATAGGCTCGTCCTGAGTGGAGCACTCGGGGTTTATCCTGAGCCCTCTGTGAGCCCTGCCGCAGTTATCTGCGTGCTTGTAAAGCTGAGCCACGGAGTTGAACACGATATGGTCAGAGATCTCTGCAAGTTCCTTGATCTCGCTGCTCTTGTAGGCAGGCGAGAAAACGTGTACCTCGCCTTCAAACTCCTCTCTGCCGAGCCTTGCCTCATAAAGGCCGCTTGCGGTAGTTCCGTCAAGGTACTGTGAGATAAGCGGATAGAGCGAAAACATCGAAAAGGCCTTCTGTGCAAGCAGTATTTTACAGCCTGTTCTCTTTCTCACGCTGTCGAGTATCTCAAGATTTCGTTTCAGTGCGCCCTCGTCAACAACATAGCAGGGCGTATTTATCTCCCTGAAAACGGGGTGTATAAGCTTTTGCATTTAGTCCACCATAACGGGGTTCTCGTCTACCTCCCAGGGCAGACCGTACTTGTTCAGAGCTTCCATAAACGGGTCGGGGTCGAACTCCTCAACGTTGAAAACGCCTGCCTTGCTCCATGTGCCGCCGGCAACCATAGCTGTACCTATCATTGCAGGAACTCCCGTAGTGTAGCTTACAGCCTGAGCGCCTGTCTCCTTGTAGCACTCCTGATGGTCGCAGATATTGTAGATATAAATGCTCTTTTCCTTGCCGTCCTTAATGCCTGTGAATATACAGCCGATGTTTGTTTTGCCGACAGTTCTCGGACCGAGTGAAGCAGGGTCGGGAAGCAGAGCCTTCAGAAACTTGATAGGCACTATCTCGTGCCCCTCAAACTCAACGGGCACAGTCGAGAGCATTCCTACGTTCTGCAGGCAGTTCATGTGAGTAAGATAGCTCTGTCCGAAGGTCATAAAGAAGCGTATTCTCTTGATGCCCGGGATATTCTTTGCGAGAGACTCTATCTCCTCGTGGTGCAGAAGATACATATCCTTCATTCCGACACCCTTGAAGTTAAACTCTCTTTTTATTTCCATAGGCTTGGTCTCTACCCAGTGACCGTCCTCCCAGTAAGAGCCGTTAGCCGATACCTCACGGAGGTTTATCTCGGGATTGAAGTTTGTCGCAAAGGGATAGCCGTGGTCGCCGCCGTTGCAGTCGAGAATGTCAATGTAGTGTATCTCGTCAAAGTAGTGCTTCAGAGCGTAAGCGCTGAACACCTGAGTAACACCGGGGTCAAATCCGGTTCCGAGGAGCGCTGTCAGACCTGCCTTCTCAAACTTCTCCTTGTAAGCCCACTGCCAGCTATAGTCAAAGTAAGCCGTGAAGCCCTTTTCCCTGCATCTCTTCTCATAGATAGCTCTCCACTCGGGGTCATCTGTGTCCTCAGCCTCATAGTTTGCGGTATCGACATAGTTTGCACCGCATTCAAGGCAGGCATCCATAATAGTCAGGTCCTGATAGGGAAGAGCCACATTCAGTACTGTGTGGGGCTTGTACTCCTTCATTAGGGCAACAAGCGAATCAAAGCTGTCAGCATCTACCTTTGCGGTAGTTAGCACAGCTTTAGTCTTGTCCTTCAGCTTTTCTGCGAGAGCCTCGCACTTTGAAACTGTTCTGCTTGCTATGCAGATCTCAGTAAACAGAGGGTTCTCACAGCACTTGTAAATTGCGACAGTTGCAACTCCGCCGCAGCCTATAACCAGTAATCTCATAATTTATCCTCCTATCTTTTCTGTGACGGGGTTTCCGTCATCATAAGAAATATATCTTGCTTCTTTTGTGCCGTCGGGAAGTATTGCCATATATAGCTCACTTACGAAAATATCGCCCAGCACCATGATATGTGTTTCATTGCTGTACAGATGAAAGCCTTCGATCTCCAGCCCGTCAATGATCTCTTCAAGGGGCGAGCCTTCCTTGACCATGCCCTCCCTGAAAAGGAAATGCTGTGCCAGATCATGCTTTATCTCAAAGTCGGTACGCTGCGGGTCGCCGAGGAGCTTTTCAAGCCTTCCGTAGGTTACATTTGCCTCGGTTGTGTCCACGCTGTCGGTCTGGAAAAATACCGACACCTCGGGAAACTCCTTGCCTATGTTTTGCTCCCAGGGGATATCTCCCTCATAGCCGTGTTCATCGCCGTACTCCACATATATAAATCTTCCGAAGGGTGTTTCTTTATATAAACGCTCCTGCTCGGGAGCGCTTTCCTGTTTTTCTTTTTTAGAAAACAAACCGAAAAATCCCATTTGTATTATCTCTCCCGTTTATTTATTTAAGCTTTTGCCCTCTTCCTCTTCAAGAAGGTCCTCAACGTACTTGGGTATCATAAACGCACCCTTATGCAGGTTTACTGTATAATACCATGTCTTGATGTGACGCTCCTTCCAGCGTTTTTCATCAAGGTCATTTATCGGGTGGTACTTTTTGCTTGCAAAGCCGAACAGCCAGTAGCCCGACGGGCAGGTTGGTATATGCGCCTGATAAACACGGCTTATCGGGAAGCTTTTGAAAGCCTTTCTGTGCATTGCACGGCAGTTTTCCTCGTCTTCATCGAAGAAGGGGCTTCCGTGCTGATATACCATGATACCGTCCTCCTTGAGAGCTTTGTAGCATGAGCCGTAAAACTCCTTCGTGAAAAGGCCGGCCGTATGTCCGAGAGGGTCGGTAGAATCGTTTATTATGAGGTCATACTCATTGGTTTTTCCTCTCAGAAAGCGCAGACCGTCACGGTAGTGCAGGCGCACTCTGGGGTCATCAAGCCCCCTTGCGTTATCGGGGAAGAATTCACGGCAGACCGTCACGAAAAGCTCATCAGGCTCTACCACATCAATGTCCTCTATCTCATCGTAATAGCTGAGCTCACGGGCAACACCGCCGTCACCGCCGCCTATAACCAGCACCTTCTTTACATTCGGGTGTACAGCCATAGGAACGTGAACTATCATCTCGTCATAGGTGAACTCGTCCTTTTCGGAGAAGATAACGCTTCCGTCGGAAGTAAGAAACCTTCCGAACTCCTCTGATTCAAACACATCTATGCGCTGAAAATCGCTTTCTCCCGAGAAAAGCTGTTTTTCAACTCTTATCGACATTTTTACATTGTCGGTATGGTATTCCGAAAACCAGAAATCCAAAAAGACCACTCCTTCCGATCATTCACGCAGAACATTGAGCTTTCTCAGCTCTCCGTCCTCGGGCCCCTGCATAGAGCAGCCCTTTTCCTTTGCATAGAGGATATAGCTGACTATCTCCTCTGTTACCATCTCGCCGGGCGCAAGTATCGGTATCCCGGGGGGATAGCACATTACGAACTCTCCGCAGATCCTTCCGGGAGTTTTCTCGATCGGAATGAGCTCCTTTTCCGAGTAGAAGGCCTTCTGAGGGGTTGCCGCAACAATAGGTGTTATAAACTCCGCATTGTGAAGCTTTGAGGTCGGCTTTGAGTAAAGCCTTTTTATGTCCTCAAGTGCGCCCACAAGCCTTTCAATGTCCTGTATTCTGTCGCCGATACTGATATAAGCGAGAATATTTCCTATATCTCCGAACTCTATCTGAATGTCATATTCGTCACGCAGAAGGTCATAGACCTCAATTCCCGTAAGACCTATATCTCTCGTGTAAACCGAGAGCTTTGTTACGTCGTAATCAAAAATGCTGCTGCCGTTTACAAGGTCTTTTCCGTAGGCATAATAGCCGCCTATGGAGTTTATCTCTTCTCTTGCGTATTCAGCCATCTGAGCTACCTTTTCAAAGGATTCACGCCCTCTGAGAGCAAGGTTTCGCCTTGAAATATCAAGGCTCGACAGCAGAAGATAGCTTGCGCTTGTTGTCTGGGTAAGGTTTATTATCTGCTCGACATAGCGTGTATTCACACCCTCGCCGAGAAGCAGTATCGAGCTCTGGGTCAGGCTTCCTCCCGACTTGTGCATACTTACGGCCGCCATATCCGCACCTGCCGCAATAGCCGAAACAGGCAGCTTCTCATTGAACGAAAGGTGCGTTCCGTGAGCTTCGTCAACAAGCACCATCATGCCCCTTTCGTGGGCAAGCCTTGTTATCGAGCGCATATCCGAGCAGATACCGTAATAGGTGGGGTTGTTCACAAGGACAGCCACAGCCTCGGGGTGCTCATCAAGGGCTTTTCTGAGCTTTCCGAGCTCCATTCCGAGGGCAATCCCTATATGCTCATCAACATCGGGGTCAACGTAGACCGGCTCTGCACCGCATAGAACGAGAGCATTGATAACGCTCCTGTGAACGTTTCTCGGCAGGATTATTTTATCTCCTGCCTTGCAGGCTGTCAGCACCATGCTCTGCACTGCCGAGGTAGTTCCGCCCACCATAAAGTAAGCGTGCGCAGCTCCGAATGCCTCTGCAGCAAGCTGCTCAGCCTCATAGATAACTGAGGTAGGGTGACAGAGATTATCAAGGGGCTTCATGGAATTTACATCAAGTCCCACGCATTTTTCTCCCAGAAGCTTCACAAGCTCGGGGTTTCCCCGCCCTCTTTTGTGACCGGGCACATCAAACGGCACAACTCTCTGCCTTCTGAACCTTTCAAGAGCCTCATAAACGGGCGCTGATTTCTGTCTTTCTATATCCATACTGATCCCTCTGATCGAAAACAAATTACCAACAAAAAAGCAGGCGATGTTAAGACGTACATCACCTGCGGCTAAACAAATATAAGACAAACGGCGCTTATCATAGCTTATGCTGTGTGGCGAATGCCGATTTCTTATTGACCGTTTCACAAGTGATTCTGATCATTATCATCTTATAAAATTTGAGCTCTTAACTCAATCAATAATGCAGCCTTGACCGCTGCGCTCGGCTTTCGACCCGCCTGTCCGTCCGGGCTTATCTCCGCTTAGGCAAAGCCCTCACAGAGAGGTCGCATTTTATCGGTTTCTCCCGACTTAAGATATTATAGCACACTTTTTCCTCAATGTCAATCAAATGACGAAATAAAGTTGTTCGGGCGCTATTAATATGCTCAGGCTCTTGTTTAATATTCACGAAAGTGCGCTCTTATTATTGTTAAGGCAATTCCTAATCAGAGGGTTTTGCTGTATAATTATTCTATATATTTCAAAAAGGAGAGCTTTAATGATGACAGCAGTAAATTCGGAGCTCAGTCTGTCGATAAACTCAAAATAGTGCAGATTTTGCCTCGTCAGGTCTGGACATTACGTCCAGACAGCCTCGGCTTGTTGGGAGAGG
>OCVV011343439.1_pt1 | contig 49040 bp, 44 predicted proteins | sample 1539721 | NCBI WGS metagenome assembly OCVV01 (sample SAMN02144230, study PRJEB22623) | gut metagenome | biome: sheep rumen | host: Ovis aries | place: New Zealand | reverse complement strand
ATTGTTCTTATATTGTTTACATATTGTTCTTATATTGTTCTTATATCTACAATATAGGAACAATATAAGAACAATATGTAAACAATATAAGAACAATATAAGATATGCCGTATTGGACACGTATTATATACCCTTTCGACCCGGGGTTGGTGGCTGCCGGTGCTGATGTGGCGAGCCGGGACACTGCAGGAAGGTTTGTCGGCGAGATGAGAAAAAAATCGAAATGTCGCAAATTATTCGTATCTTTGCAACGTAATGCAGGGGTACTTGACAACCCCCTTTAACAAAACAAGAATATGACAGACAGTAACTTATCGGCTCTCAAGGGGTCGAAAGACTCGGTGATAATCTATTCCGGTGGGCTCGATTCCACGACCCTGCTCTACGAGGAGCGGGAGCGCATAGCCGTGGCCGTCACCTTCGACTACGGCAGCAACCATGGCGCCCGCGAGCAAGCCTGTGCCCGTTGGCACTGCCAGCGGCTGGGCATCGAGCATGTGGTGATCGACCTGGCCTTCATGGGGCGCTACTTCCAGTCGTCGTTGCTCAGCGGTGCCGCCGACATTCCCGAGGGCAGCTACGACGAGACGAACATGAAGAGCACTGTGGTGCCCTTCCGCAACGGCATCATGCTCAGCGTGGCCTGCGGGCTGGCCGAGAGCCGGGGCCTGACGCGGGTGCTGATGGCCAACCACGGGGGCGACCACGCCATCTATCCCGACTGTCGCCCGGAGTTTGTCGAGGCCATGGATGCCGCCATGCGGGCCGGCACCTATGTCGGGGTGTCCATCGCCGCGCCCTACACGAACCTTTCGAAGGCCGACCTGGTGCGCCGCGGGGCGGAGTTGGGCATCGACTACGGCCACACCTATTCCTGCTACCGCGGCGGCGAGCGCCATTGCGGCCGTTGCGGTACCTGCACCGAGCGCCGCGAGGCTTTCCGCCTGGCAGGCGTCGAGGACCCCACGGTGTATGAGGAGTTATGAGTTATGAGTTAAGAGTTATGAGTTAAGGTTGTTTCAATTTTCAATTTGTGAAATGTACTACGTTAGAAAACAGATAGAAGTGTCTGGAGCCCACCGCCTCGAGCTGGACTACCCGAGCAAGTGCACGCAGCTGCACGGGCACAACTGGATGATTACCATTTTTTGCAAATCCAAGGAGCTGGACCATAACGGCATGGTGGTGGATTTCTCCAAAATCAAGAGCCACATCGTCGACCGCCTGGACCACCATGTGGTCAACGACGTCATCGGCTGCAACCCGACGGCGGAGAACATCGCCCGCTGGTGCCAGCAGCAGGTGCCCAACTGCTACCGCGTCGAGGTGCAGGAGAGTTCGGGCAATTTGGCTATTTATGAACTGGACGAGATATGAAAGTAAACGAAATATTCTATTCCCTGCAGGGTGAAGGCTACCACGTGGGCATGGCGGCGGTCTTTGTGCGCCTCAGCGGTTGCAACCTGCATTGCCCTTTCTGCGACACGCAGCATGAGGAGGGCACCGAGATGACGGACGAGGAGATTGTGGAGCAGGTGAGGCAGTATCCGGCGCGCCTGGTGGTCATCACCGGCGGCGAACCCTCGCTGCAGCTCACCAAGAGCCTGGTCAACGCCCTCCACGATGCCGACAAGATGGTGGCCGTGGAGACCAACGGCACCCACCGCCTGCCGGGCAATGTGGACTGGATCACCCTCTCGCCCAAGGACAAATACCTCGGCGGCGAGGCCAAGGTGGTGCTCACCATTGTCGACGAGCTGAAGGTGGTCTTCGACGGTGTCCATGTGCCGGACATGTACAACGGCATCCTGTGCACCCACGGCCGTTTCCTGCAGCCCTGCGACACCGGCGACCCCGTGCGCAATGCCGACATCGTGGCCAAGGCCATCGAATACATAAAGGAAGACCCTCGCTGGAAGCTCTCGCTCCAGATACACAAAATGTTGAACATACGTTGATTATGAACCGAGAACAAGACCATCTGCAGTCCCTCGGCCACAAGGCCGAGATACCGACCGACTACAACCCCGCTGTGCTCGAGGCCTTCGAGAACCGCCATCAGGAGCGCGACTACTGGGTGCAGTTCAACTGCCCGGAGTTCACCACGCTCTGCCCCATCACCGGGCAGCCCGACTTCGCTGAGCTGAAGATTATGTACATCCCCGACAAGATGATGGTGGAGAGCAAGAGTCTGAAGCTCTATCTGTTCTCCTTCCGCAACCACGGCGACTTCCATGAGGACTGCGTCAATATCATCATGAACGACCTTATTCGTTTGATGGACCCGCGCTACATCGAGGTCATAGGCCTCTTTGTCCCCCGCGGAGGCATCAGCATCCACCCCTACGCCAACTACGGCCGTCCCGGCACGCGCTACGAGGAACTGGCCGAGCACCGATTGAGAAATTACCTTTTGTAGCTGTGAGCTGTAAGCTGTGAGTTTTAAGTGCTGGCGCAAGATACTTTCAACTTAAAACTTACAGTTTAAAACTTAAAACTTAAAACTCTTGAAACAGATACTACTGATCAACGACGTTGTCGGCCACAGCCATGTGGGCATGGTGGCCATGCTGCCCATCCTCACCTATCAGGGCCACTCCGTGTACAACCTGCCCACGGCCTTGGTGTCCAATACCCTCGACTATGGCCGTTTCAATGTCCTCGAGACCACCGACTATATGCGCGGCACGCTGCCGGTGTGGCAACGGCTGGGTTTTCGTTTCGACGCTGTGTGCACAGGACTGATGTTCAGTGAGGAACAGGCCCAGTTGGTGTCGGCCTACTGCAAGCATCTCCATGCCGACGGCACGACGGTCTTCGTGGACCCCATCATGGGCGACGGCGGACGCCTCTACAACGGCATGGGGCAGCGCCAGGTGGAGCTGATGCGCGAGATGGTCTCCGTGGCCGACCTCACCTTCCCCAACTACACCGAGGCCTGCTACCTGGCCGATGTCCCCTTTCGTGCCGACGGCATGACGTGGGACGAGGCCTGCCAGCTGCTCGATGCCATCGCCGGCCTCGGCGCCCGGTCGGTGGTGATCACCAGTGCCTGTGTCGACGGGCAGAAGTGCGTTATCGGGCGCCGCAGCGAGGAGTCGGTCAGGGGCTTCCGCCAGAAGATTGACGAGGGGCCGTATTTCCGCCTCGACTACGAGGAAATTCCCTTGGCTTTCCACGGCACGGGCGACATCTTCTCCGCCGTGCTCATCGGTCACCTGATGAATGGCGACCCCCTGCGTGCCAGCACCCAGACGGCCATGAGCGTCGTCAGTCGCCTCATCGACCGCAACCGCGACCAGAAGGACCTCTGCCTGGGCATCCCGATTGAGAAGTGTCTGGATCTGCTATAGCTCCACCTGTACGCCGAAGCTGAAGCGGGTGTTGAGGTCCAGGCTCCAGTCGGGGTCGATGAGGCGGTTGTAGGTGCGGCCGAAATAGAAACTGCCGAAGTCGAGGCTGGATGAGAGGGCCACGTGGCGCGAGAGGCTGTAGGTGTACCGCACTCCGCCCCAGAAGTTGTCGGCCTCGGCCTCGCCGAAGTCGAAGCCCAGGCGCAGCGTCATGTCGAGTCCCGTTTCGTGGCGGAAGCGGTAGGGGATGATGTGGAACTGTGCCGTGACGCCCCAGCCCACTTCGTAGCCGTTGGTGACAAATATCCATTGCAGGCTCTGCCCGTTCCCGATGTCCTGTCCGCCGCTGCTCATGGCGTTGGAACCCACCAAGTTGGCGTAGAGGCCCACTTCCCAATGTTGCCATAGGCGGTAGTTCACTGCCAGGCTCACGCTGCGGTTGGGACGGTTGGCCAGCACGCCGGAGCCGAGTTGCAGCACGCTGGTGGCGGTAAGCTGGGTCGAGGCGTCGACCGCAATGTTGAAGCGGTGCCAGTCGAACCCTTGGGCCATGGCCATATTGCCCATCAATACTATCAGTCCTGTTAGAAATATCTTTTTCATATACTTAAACTGTTTGAATCAATAATTGAGACTTATGCCCAGGCAGAGGGGGTACACTTTGGTGTCGAGGGTGGGGAGGTCGTCCTTGCGGGCGGTGCGGAAGAGGGGCGTCAGCGACCCTTGGACGAAGAACGACAGGCGGTTCCAGCCGATGTCCAACCTCAGGTCGAGGCGGAAGCGGTTCCAGATGTCGCCGATGGTGTCGTTCAGGATGTCTATGCGTCCGTTCTCGGCCTCGGGGCCTTCGGTCCAGGTGCACTGGCTGCGCATGAAGGCACCAGCGGTGGAGAGCTGTATGGCGGGCCTGAGCTCGGCGCTGATGCGCAAGCCGCGGTAGTCGAGGCGGCGGTGCCACTCCACCCGCAGGGGCAGGCTGATGGGAAGGACCTGCAGGCTGCTGCGCCACACGCGCTTCTGTCCGGCGTAGAAGGGCTTGTTGTAGTAGGCTGGCTCGTCGACGGGGCCGAAGTGGGTGAGGCCCGTGGCGGGGTCGACGGTGGTGCCCATCAGGCGGGGAAAGATGTAGACCTCAGTGGTAAATCCTATACCCACGCCGAAGTCCCAATGCTTCAGCCGGAGGAAGTTCCATCCGAGCTGGAGGTCGTAGCAGCCCAGGGGGGCCGTGGGGTTCATCTGGTAGTCGTCCATGGCCACCGCCGCGCCGCCGAGGGGACGCTGCGACCATCCGCTGATGCCGATGCCTACGCCGCCGAACAGACGGTGGATGGTGGGCGAGAGGTTGAGTTGGAAGGCTTCCTCCTGATCCTCCACACCCATCTGCTCCGTGCGGCTCTCGCCTTTGACGGTGCGGGTGAGGTCGGCGCTCTCGATGCCTCTGTGGCGCAGGGTGGCGAAGTCGTCGCTCTGCACCCATGCCTGCTGGGCCTCGACGGGCTGCAGCAACAGCAGGGTGCTGTGGCCGCGGGCTTCGAGGACGAGCATCTCCAGGTGCAGGGTGTCGCGGCTGGGATTGGAGAGCCACAGGCGGCTGTCGTCGTAGCTGTGCAGGTAGAGGCGCTGCGAGGTGGTGTGGATGTCGATGCCGTTCAGGTAGGGGAAGCTGGCGGGAATGTCGAGCACACCGCCGCTGACGGTCATGCTTTTCAACGGCTGCCGCAACGAGTCGGCCTGCGACAGGCTGCCGTTGACGGTGGTCTGGATGTAGTCCGTGGTGTCGGGGATAACGGTGACGTTGTGCAGGCCGTAGACGTTGACGGTGTTGATGCTTTGGAGGAGGTCTTGGCGCAACACCAGGGTTTGCTGCCCTTGCGCCGCTGCTCCGAAGGCAAGACCAAAGAGCATCGCAAAGAGGCCAATGGCTGCCAGTAGGGGTTTCTTATCGTGTTTCATGTTGTATGGATTTTTCCGGGTTCATGTTCAGTTGTTGCTTGCCGTGAGGGCTTCGAGCCAAGGATTGGTAGCCAGACGTGCATCGTTGATCACTGGTGGGACGGTCACCGTTGGCTCGGGACGTGAAGGTTCGGGAATCTCCTCCAGCGTGTCCTGAGGGGGAATGGGGCTGGCTTGCGGAGCGACTTCCTCGGCCAGCAGAGGGACTTCGGCAGGGAGTTCTTGGGGGTGGTAGGGTTTATGGGCTTTATGGGTTTTATAGGGCTCATAGGGCTTAAAAGTCTTATAGGTTGTATCGGTCTCGGCCTCTTGCGGCTCTGCGGCAACGGCGGGTGCCGGCTGGGCCTGGGCTATCATCGGGCCGTCCTCGCTGGGCTTGCGGTTCAGTACCAGCAGGGTGGTTCCGGCCAGCGCCATCAGCGCCACGGCCGCCGCCACGCGCCACCAGGCGAAGCCTTCGCGCTCCTTCTTCAGCAGGCGCTCCTTGCCGGGCAGTGTGGCCACCACGGGCGTCACCTTCACTCCGGCCACTTCCTCCATCTCCTCCCGCAGTTCGGGGTGCTGCTCCAGGAAGGCCTCCACGGCCTCGCGCTCCTCGCGCGTCAGTGCGCCGTCAGCATAGCGCATCAGCCATCCTTCGTAGTTTTCCATTGTTATCATCGGTAATCCTCCAGTTGTTTCTTTAATTGTTTGCGTGCGCGGAACAAGTAGACGCCCACCTGCTGCTCGCTGAGGCCTGTTATCTGGGCCATCTCCGCGTATTCGTATCCCTCCAGGTCGCGCAGCAGCACCAGCATGCGCTGCTGCTCCGGCAGGGTGGCCAGGGCATGGGCCAGGACGTCCTTCAGTTCGAAGTTCTCGTGCTGGCGGTATTCGTTCTCCTGCGCCACTTGCGTGTTCCGCACCACCTCGTCGTGGCGGTGCATGTCCACCAGCCGCCGGTAGAGCGCTCGGATGAGCCAACCCTTGGCTCCTGCGGCCTCCACCTCGCTGCGTCGCTCCCAGAGGTCGGCGAAGACATCCTGCACGGCATCCTCGGCGGCGGCGCTGAAGTTGGCGTAGCGCAGCGCGAAGCGGTAGAGGTCGTCGCCCAGGTGGCGTACACAGTGGTTATATTCCTTGGTGGTCATTCTGCACAATATACGTTCACCCCTGCCCGTTTATTACACCCTGCCGAAAAAAACTTTTCATACACCACGGACACCCTTTCGTACACCCAGCCTGCGCCGGTCTCGGCGGCATTGGTTTTTTATGTATTTTTGCAGCCGAAAAGATAAAAGAAACATGAAACGTACAGCCCTTTTTCTGCTTGCAGCCCTGGCCCTGGCGTCCTGCTCCGGCGGCGACGAACCCGTCCGCGCCATCTACCATTGGAAAACCACCTTCAACCCCACACAGTACGAGCTGCAGTGGCTCCGCGACCACCGCGTGCAGCGGCTCTACCTGCGCCTGTTCGACGTCGATGTATGCGGCTACAGCCGCGAAGACGGCAACGCCGCCCCCATCGCCACCACGCGCTTCCTCCAGCCCCTGCCCGACGACATGGAGGTCATCCCCGTGGTCTACATCACCAACGAGGCCATGGACCGGATGAACATCCACCTCGTGGCCGACCTCATGGCCGAGAGGGTGGAGAAGATGGCCGAGTGCAACGGCTTCGAGCTGACGGAACTGCAGGTGGACTGCGACTGGACCGGTCGCACCAAGCAGGCATACTACCGCTTCTGCGACGTCCTGCGCTCCATCCTCCACGAGAAGAACATCCGCCTCTCCTCCACCGTGCGTCTGCACCAGGTGGACACCACCCTGGCCGACCTCCCCGTCGACGGCCGCGTGCTGATGGTCTACAACACCGGCGACCTGCGTTCTCCCAAGACCGCCAACTCCATCCTCGACTACTCCGACGTCAAACCCTACCTGCGCCGCATCGACGCCTCCATGCTCGACAGCATGGACTTCGCCTGGCCCGTCTTCGGATGGGGCGTGGCCTTCGATGCCAACGGGCGGTTCCAGCGGTTGGTGCCCTCCTCGGCCTTGGATGCCGACACCTCCGCCTCTTTGCGCGAGGAGTGGGGCCGCGTGGACGACATCCAGCGCGTGCAGAGCAAACTTCCCGCCCGCGGCCGACACACCACCATCCTCTATCACCTCGATTCCCTCAACCTTTCAAAATACACCTACGATGAAATCGAAACCATCTATTCCCGCTAGGATTTTGTCTCGTGGCCGGGGACTTGCCCTCGGCATGGCAGTCCTCCTCCTGCTGGTCTCCCTCCGGGCTTCGGCCTGTGGCCCCGGCCCCCTGGTGGCCCCCGACGACTTCGACCTCTACCGCATCCTGCCCTACTACGCCGAGCTGCAGGAACCCGCCGACGGCCGCCGCGAGGCCAACTGCCGGGCCTGGCAGCGCTCCCTGGGCGGCACGGTGCCCCTGGAGGCCATACGCCAGGCCGTCTACGACCTCTCCCTGCGCGACTGGCTCCTCGTGCAGCAGGGCGACGACCGCGGCAACGCCTTCTGCCACCGCCTGCTCGCCACCCGCGACACCGCCGCCATCCAACTCCTCCTCTGGAGCAAATACTACGAGGTCTGGAGCCTCCAGATGCGCTCGCCGTGGTACTACGGATGCGGTCTCGACGACTGCTCCTTCGACCTCGACAGCGTCCTTGCGGCCTCCACGCATTATATAGAAATGAAAAACCGGAAATACCGCGACCGCTACCTCCTCCTGGCCTTGAAGTGCCTCTACCGCTCCGGGCGGGGCGAGGAGGGCATGGCCCTGTGGCGCAAGCACAAGGGGCTGCTCCGTGGCAGCCACCTGCACGACCAGGCCGAGGGCTACTATGCCGCCTGCCTCAATCGTGCGGGCCATCGCCGCGATGCCCTCGACGTCTACTCGCGCCTGGGCGACGCCGCCTCGTTGCAGCTGCTGCTGGACGACAAGGTGGAGGTCTTCGAACGCGTGCTGCGCCACCGCCCCAACTCGCCCTTCTTCCCCATGGCCCTGCAACGGGTGCTCTTCGTGGCGGAGAATTACACCACCGGCTCCGACTTCACCCCCTATTCCCTCGACAGCCTCCAGCTGCGCCGCCTCGCGGCCCTCTGCCGCCTGGCCGGCAACGATGTCAGGGTGAAGAACCAGCCCATGTGGCGCTATGCCGCTGCCTGTCTCCTCGACCTCCAGGGCCGCCGCCGCGAGGCCCTGGCACTGGTGGAGAACCTGCGCTCCGGCGACGACTTCCTCAACACCTCCATCCGTGTGCTGCGGATCCACCTTCACGCCCGGCTGGACCCCGTCAACGACGCCTACGAGCAACGCCTGCTGCGCGACCTGCGTTGGCTCGACGCCCGCATGCAGCGCGAATGGGCCTCCGCCGACAGTGCCACGCGCTTCCGTCTGAGCCACATCGACGGCTTCGGCTACAACTATATCGTCTTCCGCACCGTCTACTCTTACGACGCCCTGCGCCGCATCGTCCTCGGCGAGGGCGGCCTCTACGACCGTTTCCGCCGCGCCGGACGCACCACTCGCGCCCTCCAGCTGGCCAACATGGCCGACAACCGCTTCCTGCAAATCACGCAGAATCCCATCGTGGCCCTCTGCCGTGCTGGCGAAAGCAAGCAGGAACTCTATGGCACCGAGCTTGACGACGCCCCCTCCTACAACTACTACTACAATTGGTTCTCCGTCTACCTTACCGACACCACGGGTTTCGACAACATTTTCCAACGCATAGACCACTACAATCCCATCCGCGACTTTGACGGCGAAGACAACCGTCGTGACAGCTACTTCAACGCTCACGATTTCAGTAATATCTTCTTCATTCGCGCCGACCGTCTTGGGGCCGATGTCCTGGCCGAATACTACCACCATGTGGAAAAGCCAGCCGATGCCACGGACCGTTGGCTCAACGAACGTGGCTACACCGATGCCGACTACTGGCGCGACATCGTCGGCACGCACTACCTGCGCGAGATGCGCTTCGCCGAGGCTTACGACTGGCTCCGCCAGGTGAGCGACGGCTATGCCAACCGCCTCAACACCACGCCTTGGATACAGTACGACCCGCTGGAATACGACGGAGTGGCCCTCCGTCCCGCCGACCGCACGGGATACAAGTTGCGCTTCGCCATGGCAATGGGTCACCAGGAAACCTATATGAAAGAGAAACCCGACCCCAACGACCGTGCCGACGCCATGCTGCAGCTCTCCATCGGTCTGCGCAACGCCTTCAGCTACCGCGCCTGGCCTTTGGTGGCCTACGGCTACGGCGGCTTCTATTCCTACTGGCCGGAAGACAAAAACCATTATGACGACCCCTTCTGGGAGAAGGAGTGGCTGGGATGGTACAGCCCCTACATGATGGCCGACCACGCTGTGGTGCCCTATGTTGAGGCCGCCGAGAAGCGTGCCGCCACCTTGCGCAAGCAGGCTTTCGCCACCTACACCGACCCCGAGCGCAAGGCCCAAGCCCTCCGTCGCGTGCGCGAGTATACCTACCTTATGAAAAATTACGCCAACACCCCCACGGGTCAGGACATCGCCCGCCACTGCGACCGCTGGAAGGACTACTTGCGCAAATAACCATCGAACTTTCATAAAAAACGTTAAAACGGCTGTTTTTCGCCTGTTCATCAACCTACCAAAACCTACCGTGGTAGGAGTTGGTAAGGAGTTGGTAAGGAGTTGGTAGGGGGTTAACTAGGAGTTTGCACCCCTCGGACTCGGGGTAAATGGGAGTTGAAAAATGGTGGGTTGGCGATGCAATAATTGTTGAACGGCTGCGTTATTGGTAACATGAACGAATGGCTCACACTCAGCACCTCCGGCGACCTGCTGCGCATAGCGGCGGACGAGCTGGTCTATGCCGAGGCCGACGGCAACTACACCACCCTGGTGCTCGCCGACGGCGACCGGCGGTTGGTGACGCTGCAGCTGGGCCAGCTCGAGCGGATGATAGCGCAGCAGATGCCCCAGGCGTCGCAGGGCTATGTCCGTATCGGCAAGAGTTTGATTGTGAGGCTGGAGAGTGTGCGCTACGTCCACCCGGGAAAGGGTCTGCTGGAGCTGCGCAATCCAGCCGGGTCCAAATACGAACTCACGGCCTCGCGCGAAGCGTTGAAGGCCCTGAAGGAAATGTTGGAAAGGAACATGAAATGAAAGAGATAGACGATAATGAAATTCGCATCATAGGAGCTTCCGACGGTGGCCGCCGCCACCGCTGGCCGTGGTACGGCTGGTTGGCCGTGGGCCTGGTGCTGGCGGCGCTGGTGGCCGTGGCCGTTGCGGTATTGTTGTTGCAGACGCCGAGAGAGGCGGCCGTTGGCGCTGACGCCACTCAGTCACCCAGTCACCCAGTCACTCAGTCACTCAGCCACTTATCCACTCAGCCACTTGCTGTTTTCGACACCATGATCAATGATGTGCCGCTGACGATATACAGTCTGGACTGCGAACTTCCCGCCTGCCCGCGGGCCTCGCTCCAGGTGGGCATGCCCGACCGGGAGGACACCTCGCTGCTGCTGGCCGTGATGGCCGCCGACGTACGGGCCGACAACAGGGGCATTGTGGGCGATTTTGTCGTGGACGGGCGGCAGCTGGCCCGTGGCGAGAAGAAGGAAGGTTACTGCGCCATCCTCGACGGCGTGCCCGTTGTGGGACGTGGCGGCGAGGCCGATCTGAAGCGCGCCGTGGACCAGAAGGGATGTTTCTTCCGCCAGTATGTGCTGGTGAGCGAAGGCGTTGCCATGCCGCCCAAGCCCAAGGGCAAGAACCACCGCAGGGCGTTGTGCGTGATGGGGCATCGGATGCTCGTGGTGGCGTCGGGCGACCGCGAGTCGTACCACGACTTCGCCACCGCCTTGGCCGACCTCGGCGTCGACGACGCCATCGCCCTGGTGGGGTCGGAGTCGCTGCTGATGTACCGCGCCGAAGGGGGCCTGCTGCACACCATCGGCACCTCGTTCGAGGGCGATAATGTCAATTATCTTGTCTGGCGGCGGTAAATTATTTATACCTGGCGTATCTTGCCGTCGCTGCCGCGGCGGTATAGGGTGAAATGTTTCTTGACCTTCTCCAGGAAAGGGCTGAGGGCATGGGTGCTGCGGCCGTAGTATTCGTCGTAGAGGATGCAGAGCCGTTTGCGCGACCGCGAGAGGGCTACGAAGAGGCGGCGGGCGTCTTCCTGTATCTGTTTTTCGGTCCAGCTGCGGTTGCCCGGGTATACGCCGTCGATGGCGCGGTAGACGATGACGGTGTCGAACTCCAGCCCTTTGGCTTTGTGTACGGTGGAGATGATATAGCGTTCCTCGAGGGAGGTGCCGCAGAGGTCGGCTTCCTTGAGGGTGTTGAGGTCGGTGGCGTAGCGCTCCAGCTGTTGGCGCAGGGTGGGGTAGAGGTCGGTGCGGATGAGGTCTGTATTGAGGAAGTGCAGCAGGTGGTGCCACTTGTCGACGGGGTCGATTAGTCCGCCGGCCAGCATGCGCGTGTAGACGAACTGCAGCTCGTCTGTGAGGTTCCGTTCTCCACTCACGATTCCGTGGCGGTAGATGTCGGCGTATTTGGCGTGGAACTTGTCGACCTGCTTCTGGTGGTCGGCGATGAAGAGGCGCTGGTCGGCCACCATCTGTGTGGCGTTGAGGTGGCAGAAGTTGAGGAGCGAGAGGGTGGCGAGGATGTCGTCGTCGGCCTGGTGGCTGTTCTGCCCTTCGAGGTGGAGCACCTCGAGGAGGTGGCCCAGCTTGTACTGCCGCAGACGGGGACGTACAAGGCGGATGTACTTCAGGGTGTCGAAGTGGTGCGGGCAGAGTCGTTCGAGATCCAGTTCGGGGCAGCTACGGCGCAGGTTGTGGAGGAGGATTTGGTAGTCGTAGCCCACGTTGTGGCCCACGAGGGTATGCCCCTGGCAGTAGTCCATGAATAGGCGCAACCCCTCGGCGCGGGAGTGGCGGCGGCTGTTGCGGTAGACCTCGAGCATGGGGTTGGGGTGGCCGCCGACGGTTTCCGGCAGCTCCTTGTCGGTCTCCAGGATGATATTGAAGGGTTTGCCGGTCACCTTGCCTTTCCTGACCTTGACGGCAGCGATTTGGATGATGTCGTCGGCGTAGGGGTTGAGTCCGGTGGTCTCGGTGTCGAAGATGACGAGCTCCTCGTCGTTGTAGGCGCGGATGAACTCCTGCAGGTAGCTGCTGTCAGGGTAGAGGAGAAAGTCGGTGGGCAGGAGGGCCACGCGCCGCATGTCGCGCATGAAGTTGCGGGCGGCTGTATAGGTGGGCATGACCTTGAGCCCCCACAGCAGGCGGGCCCAGGCGATGAAGACCATCTCGTCGGTGAGGACGCTGAGGTGGGAGAGGATAATCCTCATGGCGGGCAGCGAGAAGAGGTCGGTGCCGCTGATTTTGAAGTGGCTGATGCCCATGCCGCTCATTACCTCGCCGATATCGTCGGCCTCGCGGTTGGTGCTGACGAGGATGGCCACGCGGCTTGGAGCGCCGGCATCCTGCCGGCAATCGTCCATCTCGCCGTAGCGTTTGGCGAAGCGGGCGGCGTAATAGCTCTCCATCTGGGCGTCGCCGACGTTGAGCAGGCAGAGATCCTCGGGGGCATGGGTGGGGTTGAGATCGGTGGTGGGGAGCATATTGCGGCCGATGCCGAGGTTGGCAACGGCGAAGTCGTTCTGGAGGTCGAGGAGGTAGCGTGGCGAGCGGTAGTTGGTGTGGAGGTGGTGGATGTTCTTGCCACAGCGGCGCTTGAGGTTTTCGAGGGTCTCCAGCTTGGCGCCGATGAAGGAGAAGATGGCCTGCTGCTCGTCGCCGAGGTAGACGATGGTGGCGTCGGACGCGGCGAAGAGGTCGATCAGGGCGAACTGCAGCGGGTTGAGGTCCTGCACCTCGTCCACCTCGATCCAGCGGTAGGACGTCGTTGCTTCGCCGCTCAGGTACTGGTACGCCAGCACCAGCAGGTCGTCATAGTCGAGGAGGTCGTTGTCGGCCTTGTAGCGCTCGTAGGCCTTGGCCAGCAGCATCATGTTGGCGGCAGGGAGTTCAGCGAGGACGGAATAGCGCTGCATGAGGGTCTCAATGTCGACGTAGATCTGGGCTATGTGCTCCTCGTCGAAGGGCATGCCGAGCACGTCGCAGAGTTTGGCCACGCCGCCGGCGTGGAAGAGCTCGTTGTGCAGCACCAGTTCGCCCCTCATGCCCAGAACCATCTGCTGCAGGCCGTGCTGGAAGCGCATGAGCTCGGTGGTGCGGCTGGTGATGTTGAGGCGTTTGCAGAGCTCCTCCTGAATGATGTTCTCCACGTCGCCCTCGTCGATGATGGCGCTGTTGTGGTTCACCGCGCCGTTGTTGAAGAGCAGCTGCGAGCAGAAGCGGTGGATGTTGCCCACGAAGAGGTCGTCCGGCACGGGGTTGCCCGTGCGGTCGGCGATGCGCTGGGCCATGCCCTTGGCGGCGCGGTTGGTGAAGGTGAGGCAGAGCATATCGCCGTAGTCCACGCCGCAGTTGTGGGCATGCACCACGCGCTCGGTCAGTATGTCGGTCTTGCCGCAGCCCGGAGGCGCCAGCACCAAGTGGCGTCCGCCGCTGATGGCGATGGCCTCCTGCTGCCACGGGTCGAAGGTTCGTTCCATATTGTTCTATAATTTAACGACAACTCGTGTATTACGTAAATTCCGTTACGTAAAATCCGTAATGCAAAGATACAACTTTTTTTGAAAACGGAGGTTGTGGATGCAAAATTATTGAAATTATAATTATTATAAAAGTAATAAAAATATTCAAACTAGCAAAATATATTCAAAACAATGCAGCCAGACGTTTTGGCGCCTGGCTGCATTTGGATAGAATGAGACTCGTAATCCGAGGAGTGAAGAACTAATTGCCGTAGCCATCGAAGCCAATATCCTTCACTTTTAGGTCTGGAGTGTCTGGATTGCCCTCAAGTCCTAGAATTTTTGTGTTGATTTGATTGGCGATTTCTTGCGCAATTTTGATGGCTCTCATGTCCCAGCAGGTGACGCTCCAAGCAACGCGAAGCGAAATGGCATTGGTGTTGTTGATTAGATGCCTCACAAAGAGTTTCGGGTTTGAGTTGTCGTGGTAGAGTTGTTTGTCGGTTTTTAAATCATACGAATCCAATAGGACCTTGGATGTTGATTGGTAGAACGATTCAAACAGAGTGGTGTCGATGAGGGTGATGAGGGGGTCGCTATAGGTGGTGTCGCCTTTCTTAGAGCCGTAGCCGAAATGAAATTGGCAGGGGTAGGTCGGCTCGTTCGAGCCGCTTGCGGGCATCAGAGAGAATATCCACGAATCCTTTGTGCTGGTCAATCTGTTCATATCTTCCATGAACTCTTTATTGCCAGGTATGTCTTTATCGGGGTCACAGTTATAGAAAGACTGATAAGGACGGGTTTGCCCTAGCTCTCGCGAGACGTAGTTGAATCCGCCTATCTTGGCCAGATAGTAGCTCCACCAACCCATGATGGGGTCCACTATGTTGCTGGGCGAAAAGATGGTTACCTTGCTTCCGCGATCTATGCATTGCCCATAGACGGTGTTGAGGGTGAAGTGTTCCACCGCCAGCTTGTCTTGAGGATGTTGCTCCGCATTTTGTGTGATGGACAGGTTGGTGACCCGGAAATGGGGATCGTGACGAACGGCGTCAAGGATCTCATCTTCTTTCAATCCCAGACGAGCCTGAATCTCGACGACGGATACATATCGAGGAACTATCTGGTATCCCGTGGGCCTGTCTTTTTTCCTTTCAAAGGCAAGATGCAGAGTTTTTATGTTCTCCCTGATTTCAACGGCCTGTTTCTCGTCATCCATGGCGGCGATGAATCCGCTGGAAATGATACCGGCAGGCAAAGCAAATAGCGCCACTCCCACCAATCCAATGATATTGGCAATTATGCGCCCAAGTAGTGTAATGGGCTTCGGTGGCGCCATCTCGCCCGGATCTTGGATCGATTTGACGAAGGTCCACAGGAGAGATGTTGGGAAGTGTTTGTATACTTTCGGTTGGGCAAAGTGCTCCGCCAAATACAAGACCAGGGAAAGGAATAGTAAAACGATTAAGAGTAACTCAAGGATTATGAGTAGTTGACTCTTCGTTTTAACAAACGCTTGATACAGGAGAGAAAAAGGATTTGCATGTCTCTCACCAGATGAAACGGATAATTCATTGACGTCTGCATCGGAGTTTGAGGCTCGTGTGGTTGCATTTGAGTCTAAGAAAGTGCAGCTGTCCGTCGTGTTGCAACTGGTGTCGTTTGGCTTTGAGCCGCACGACACCAGTTGCATTCCTGTCAGCAGTATTATGCATAAATATAGCAGTTGCTTTGTATATTTATGTCTCATGGAAGCTATTGTTTGGCTTTTGCTACCGCGTAGGTCACTCCGAGGAAGATCAGCAGCAGGATTCCGTTGATGATGATATATCTTGGAGTTGCAAACTGCACAAAGGCAAAGACAGCGTGGCTGATGAGCAGCACAAAAAAGAACACCCATCCGAGGACTGCCGTGTTGGTCGAGGTGCGTCCTTCGGGGAATCTCACGGCGATGGCAGTAGCTATGGGGAGAAACAGGCATACAAAGCCACCCAGGGCCAGAAGGATTTCTTGCCCAGCGGCATGACAGAGGGCATAGAGCCCGTAAGCCAGCAAGGCGCTGACGGCAGCGGCAATGATGGCGGGAACGATGTTGACTTTCATTGGTTCGGTGTATTAATTGGTGGTGGGGTTAAGGCGACAAGTCTGAGCACATGGGGCACTTTCTCTATGGGTTGCCAAGAGGGCATGCCGGGTGTCCACACAAGGGTTTCCTTGGTGATACGGTGATCACCGATGAGTCGCATCATCTCCTGTTCGTTGAAGGGGCCGGCTTGCTGCCCGTCGATGACGGCATGATATGCCTTGGGCAGCGGAGCCTGCATCTGATTCATGGCTCCCGGGACATACATATCCTTCATGGCCTGATTCATGGTTTGCGTCATCTGCTGTGCAACAGCCAGACTCATGCCAAACTCAACGAGGCGGTCGATGGAATAAAAACTATTGTTGTCCATGCTTTTATGTTATTAGAATCCTCCACCCGAGATTAATAGATAACCCCACCAAATGGCATCTCCGATAGCCAGCCAGGCCCACCAGCGGCACGTGTTCTTCATAGAACGCAAGTAAGGGATGACAAACACCACAATGGCGTAGATAAGAGACAGCACGATGCCGACGGTAAGTGCTACGGGGGTGTCTATGTCGGTTTCGAAAAACTCGAAAACTGCTATGCCGATAACCAAAAGGTTGATGGCAATAAGGATGAGAAGCATAAGAAGTCCTACAAAAAACTTCCCTGTTCCTTTACCGAGTTTTTTCCCGAAGAAATCTTTCTTGATGTTTTCAACGTTGTTTTCCATTTTTTTTGTTTTTATTACTGGGTTAAATGTTTATGATTGTCTTACAATTGCGGCGGTACAGGAGGCATTCCGGGGGGCGGTGGAGGTACGGCTCCGAAGAGCGTGGCGAGTTCTTGCACGTTGCCGGCCATCTCCCAATTGGCCATTCCCTGTTTCCATACATAGGTTTGGGCAGTCATCTGCCCTTGTTGCACCATTTGTTGCATCTGCTGCAGGTTGTAGGGCCCCATGTTCTGTCCACCAATGTTGAGCGTGTATTGCACCTGCGGTATGGGAGGAGGTGCTTGCATGCCCTGATTCATGGTTTGCCCCATCTGGTTCATCATGCCGGCCATCTGCTGGCCCATGGCTCCGCCCATCATCATGCCGGTCATCATGCCGGCTGGGTTGAATCCTCCATTGCCTCCGCCCATGTTCATACTGCCCATCTGCCCCAGATTTCCGGCGGCGGTCTTCAGCACCTCGGTCTGCTGGTTGAGGGCATGGGCACCAATAAAGTTGGTCTCCGTCTGAAGCTTCTGTGCTCTCTGCGCTTCCTCACGCTGGATGCGCAGGGTCTCCTCCATGTTGGCGGCGTTGATGGCCTGCATGTCGGCCATGTTCTTGAGGTTGATATTGGTTTGGGCGTCAATGGTACGTGTTTGTTGTTCTTTGGTGACATGCATCAGCGATTGGTAGCCCTCGCTCTCCTTGTCGGGCTCGATGGCTGCAATGTCGAAGGCTTTCATGTTTACACCAAAATCGGTTTCCAATCGCGGTTTGAGATACTGCTCAACGATGGTGTTGATCTCAAGTATCTTTCGTTCCATCTGTATGACGGGAATGCCGTTGTCCTGCGGAATGTTGGTCACCACGCCCTTTACATATTTCGTTACAGCGTCTTTCAGTTGACGTTTGAAGTCCTCAAGCTCGAAGTTGATAAGGCGGTTGAGCTTGATGAAGCCTTTGTAGTCGGTGATGTTGAATGTCAGCGTGCCGCGTACAGCCGTCGGCACCGCGAAGTCGAGGAAGCGAGGGTCGAACACATCGAAGTAGGGGATGCCGAATTTAATCTGTACATTGCCCGCCAGGTTGATGTAGTAGATTTCTGCTTGGAAGGGTGATGCTCCTCCGAAGGCAAGCCCCACGATACTGGTCAGCACGGGAAAGTTGGCCGTCTTGATGGTGTCGTCGTAAGGACCCATGATGTAGTCCTGCATGGTGCCGTCTTTCTGTTTGTAGACAAACACCGCCACCTCGCCATCTTTTACCCGAAGGCTGCTGCCATAACGTATGGCATTTTCTTTGTGTGTGCTGTTGGCATCCTGTCCTGCCGGACGCCATTTCCACACCAGGTATTCTTGCTCGTCGCAGCGGATGACATCCATCATGCCGCCTTCTTTTTTATTGAAAAGCCCCATTGTTTACATTTTTATTTTAAGTTCATCTGCGTATTCTTTGATCATTTCGAGGGTTTTCTTGTCCTCTCTCAAAGCGAACTTGGCTTTTATGATGATTTGTTCGCATTTGGCTTTCCATACAGGATACATCTCTCTAGCGGTCTCATCACCACTCCACATACTGGGTTTTCTTGCCAGAGGGACTGCTTGTGACAGAAACTCAATAATGTCGTCTTTTGTGGTAGGAATAGGAAAATTCTGAATGATGGCTTTCTTTCTTTTCACGTCTTTTGTTCCTCCGGTCTTCTGTGCAATGACGTCTCCGAGCAGTCGGCCGTAGCTGCCGAGAATAGTATTGGTATCTTCTTTTGCTTCCATCTCCACCTGGTTTAGCATCTCAAATAGCTTTGTGATTGAGCTGTTGGCGGCAATGTTGGAGAATTCGTGCCCGCATTCCGGGCAGCGAGCGGTAAATGCTTCTATCATGGCGCCGCAGGCGGGACATTTCTTCACGTCTCCGTATTTGTTCGATTGCGGTGCTGAATTGGGCGAGGGTTGGACGTTGTTTCCAACGTTGATCTGATGCAACTTGGCATCGAGTACCATCTCGAATTCGTCAAGGTCAATTCCTTCGGCCTGGGCGCGTTTGAAAAGCACTTGCTTCTCTTTTTCTGTAAGTTCTCCGTCGGCTAATGCCATGTCGATGAGTTTCTCAATCTGTGGATTATATAATCCATCGCTTGTGGGTGTAGGTGCTGCAGGCGCTTGACTACGGATAGGAGCGGTCTCTACAGGTTGTTGCTTTTGAGCCGGGCCGGTGACTCCTAGAAGGTCGCCCGTCTGCTCTTTAATGCTGTTTTTAATACTGTCAAATATTCCCATTTTTTATGTGTTTTAATTAATTCGTGCTATTTTTTACTTTATTTCCCGAAGGTCCTATTGTTGTACCATAGAAAATGATCGAAGGCCCTCCGACGATTCGGAATCGTTATTCTGTTAGCGTCCAGAATTTTCCCAATTAATGTATTGAATGATGTGTAATCGAACTTGTTCCGCCATGATTCTATCTTGTTCGCTGTGATTTTTAAATTTTCATTACAGTAATCAGGAAGATTCTTTTTGACGATATTGTCAAAGATGGAGTAATCATCCTTTTCGTACACATGGACATTATGATAACAACAATACTTCGAAGCGAACGAAAAGAGGTTTACCCCGTACTTGTCCTTTGAAGTACGTGCTATTTCTTCCACCAAATTCACATCGCCGGATTCCACCCGTTTGTCAAAATCCTCTATGTCGACAATTATTTTTTCCACGTCGCACAATGACAATCTTGACTTGTACATCGAAATATTGGTGTTATTGGTGGTATCAATTATTGCCACTTTGGCTGCCACAATTGTCGTGTCGGTATTTTTGGGAAAATGATTAAAAAATGTACTAATCAAAGTCTCCTCGGGGCCATACGAAGGATCGTTCTGCACATCCTTGTCTGCTTTAAGAATCATCTGTGTGTTGAGCTTTTTCATATTCAGACTTTGTTATTATTGTACGTATAATTGTTGTCTTTGAGGCTTAATACTGGTCAATTATCCCTTGAATTATTTTTTTTACATAAACTGTAGGATCACCATTCCCAGATTTATATAGGTTATCGTAACTAGATATGTTTACAGCGTTTGTATTGAGGAATTTTTGGGCTTCTTCTTTTTGACCATGCTCACACATGTATGTAACGACATCTTTGACATACGTACCTTTTGTATGGTATTCATTAGAGGAGAGAATTATCTCTTTTGCTGATTCAAAATCGCCGTGCGAAATACTGTATTCATACAGTTTATTGGCAATTCTTTTTTGAGCTTTTTGAGAATCAAGAATATTAGTGGAATGATAGTCCGCACCTGCAGCATCTCCTACCCTCTTGGCGTCTTTAAAGTTGTCTTCTGAAAGACAGGCATTGATCACAGATTCAGCTGTGCCATTTTCAGCCAGCTGCCATTTCCCTTTGTACTTTCCTTTCCCCTCAAATTCGAGGAAAATATCAACCGCCTTCTGTGTATCTCCTTTCTTGATTGCCTTGTCAATAGCAATGCTGGTTTTCTCAATACTCTTGTATGTTGGTGTGGGTCTCAGAATGTAATACAATGGAATCAGCAAAACGATGCCAATCCAGAAAAAACTGTTTTTGATGGTATAATTAATGATTTTCTGCTTTTTTATTTTCTTTTCATCTTCGGCAAAATGGGCAATAAAAGGACTGAGTTCTTTGTCGTTGGCAAAGGATACTTTTATCTTATTTACGCACTCGGCATATTTCTTAAAGTAAGCGTTGGCCAACGGATTCCCCGTATCGGTACTTTGTGGGCGCAGCCAAGTTACGAAAGCAAGTAAGGATGCTTTATCCATAGGTATGGGATAGCTGTCTATGTTTTTCTCCATTTTCACAGTATCGGCTTCTTTTTGTAGTAACGAAGAAAGCTCCGTCACAGCTGAATTGGCATCTGTGTTCTCAAATGCATACCCGCATTCGGGGCAAATTCCCTGATAGCTCTGCACCATTGCCCCACAAGCGGGGCATTTCTTCACGTCGCCAAGCTTGTTGCTCTTGGGAGCTGAACTGGCAGCCTTCTCCTGCTCGGCTTTCTTCAGCTTCACCAAGCGGGCATCGAGTACCATTTCAAATTCGTCCAAGTCCACGCCCATTGCCTGGGCTTTCTTGAAGAGTATCTGTTTCTCTTTTTCGGTCAGTTCGCCGTCGGCCAACGCGGCATCTATCAGGGCCTCTAAGTCGGGATTGTACATGATTTTGCTTTTTGTTTATGATTTCCAAATTTTTCCGACTGCAAATGTATGAATATAACATTCTCTTTGCAAATCCGTTTTGGTCCGTTTTGTAACCTGCTCAATTTCAATGGCACAAAAATAGGGTTCCCGTCTTGGAAACCCTGTCGTATGATGTCAAAATTGCAGTCGCCGTTTCTTTTTTTTCCTGCCGGCCGCTGAGCCTATTCCTCTTTGGCCGGTAGCTGGCGCACCAAGGTCAGCCCTCCCAGCTGCCCTATCTCGTACAGCGGCCAGCTGGAATCTCCATGGATCACGTTGGCCAGCATCGCAGGGTGCCCCAAGGCGAAGAATGCCGCCTGGAAGGTGTCGTCGGCCCTCAGCTTGCTGCCCTCACTCATAACGACCCTGAAGGTGCTGTTGCCCAGATATTCCACCACCACCTCGCGCCCGGGGTTCCAGCGCAGCTGCAGGTACTCGCCCGGCAGTAGGTCGGCTACCTTGACGCCCTGCCCGAGAACGGGGTCGCTCGAGGGAGTGTCGTCGCCGTGGTGCTCGCAGAAGTCGTCATAGTTGCGGTAGCCTATCGAACGCGCCAGCAGGTTCAGCGTCCCCCGGCGTGGGACAGAGCTCATGCCGCCATACTGCCAAAAGCGCTTCACCGTAGTGAGCCCAATTGGCTCGCGCGTGCGCCCTTCTACAAATGCCGTCAGGGTGTAGAAGTCGCCAGGCGTGCGCGCCTCGCAACCCGCCGCCTCGCATACAAGGCGGCGCAGGGTCTCCAGATGGGTGTCGTTGTTGTCCATATTTTCGGCTGCAAAATTACACTTTTTTCTTCAATCGCACAATATCCGTTTTGGTCCGCATTGTTTTTTTCCCCTTGCTCTTGCTTTTTTTCGTATCTTTGCATCCTCAATAAGTGACCTCACAATGCCCTTGTCCGAAGTGTAGCGCAATGAATATCAACTCAAATACTGCCAATTCTGCCAATCACCCCTCGTCACTCGTCGATGGCCCGTCGGGTCTCGTCTCTGGCGGCAGCGGCATCACCGAGCCTTTCTTCTCCAACTATGAGGAGATCGCCCGTGGCTCCACGCACGTGCTCTTCCGCGCCCGCCGCTACGGCCGTTGGTATGTGCTCAAGGGCATCCGCGACGAGCTGCGCGGCAACCCCCTCTACGACGAGTGGCTCTACAAGGAATACAGCGTGGGGGTCTCTCTCGACCATCCCGCTATCGTCCGCGTGGAAAGCCTCGAGGACGACAACGTGGTGGGCCGATGCATCGTGATGGAATGGGTGGAGGGTCAAACCCTCGACCAATGGAGGCAGGGGAAGTCTGCCGCCGACGCCCGCGCGATGTTCTCCCAGTTGCTCGATGCCGTCGATTATCTCCACCGCCACGGCATCTACCACCACGACATCAAGCCTTCGAATATCATCATCGCCCACGACGGCCGCCTCAAGCTCATCGATTTCGGCCTCAGCGACGGCCCACAGTACGCCGCCTTCAAGCACAGCGCCGGCAGCGACGGCTTCGCCGCTCCCGAACAGAAAGCCGGCACCACAGCCGACCACCGCGCCGACATCTACGCCCTGGGATGCATCCTTCTCTCCCTCTTCGGCCGCCGCTACCGCCATGCGGCACGTTGCGCCATGCGCGAGGACCCGCAAAAGCGGCCCCAGTCGGTGGCCGCGTTGCGCCGTCTTATGCGCCCCCGATGGTGGATCTCGCTACTGGTGCTCCTGCTGCTGGCAGCAGCGGTCTTCCCCGTGCTCTTCCCGCTCCCCATCGTCCACAGCTTTGTCCTGCCCTCCGGCCAGACGGTCTATTACCGTGTACTGCAGCATGTGCCGCAGCGTCAGGTGGCGTTGGTATATACAGGCGCTGATAATCAGGAATGCCCTGGCGGCCTCGAGATGCTGCAGGGACATCTCGACATACCGCCCACGGTGCGCCACCTGGGCATGGACTACGCCCTTGTCGAGATAGGTCCCCACACCTTCCACAACCAGTACTTCATCACCGGCGTGACCCTTCCGGAAGGCCTGCAGCGCATAGGCGTCGGAGCTTTGGCTGGATGTCCCGCCATGAAGGATACCCTCGTCATACCGAGCTCGCTGCGTGAGATTGGTGGCGACGCCTTCACCGACTGCAGCGGCATCCCCGCCGTACGTTGGCTGGCCGACAGCTGCAGCGTCTCTAATGAGGCTGAGCAATGCTTCTATCGCTGCCTCTCCTTGCGTAAGGTCGTCATCGGGCCCGGCGTCACGGTGGCAGCAACGAGGACGTTCAACAATATCCGTGTGCTGGAGTCGGTATACTTTGCCGACGGCGTCACCACCATCGGCCGCGACGCCTTCGCTATGGACAGTTGCCTAACCGATGTTCGTTGGCCCTCGACGCTGCGTGTCATCGAGCACGCTGCCTTCTACGAGTGCGACCTGCGCGAGATAGTGCTCCCCGACTCCCTTCAGGTCGTCGGCACCTATGCCTTCGCCTACAACAACCACGTGCGCCGCATCGCACTCGGACCTGCGGTCAGATTCGTGGGCACCTATGCCTTCGCCGACTGCTATGAGCTCGAGGAAGTCACCGTCCAAGCCTCCCTACCGCCCCAGGTGGTGGTAACCTCCTTCGACGGCATGCCCGACGGCGTGCGCCTCCGCGTCCCCAAGGCCTCCGTCAACGCCTATCGCAGCGACCCCGTTTGGAACCGCTTCACTATTGTTGGCTATTGACCAGGGGCAGAAAATACATTGCCGATGCCAGCAAAATAAGTGTATGTTTAAAATATTATTTTGATTATAATGTCTTTCCGTCGAGGGTGGCGCTGGTCATCTCGTCGTTCTCGTAGACGAGCTTGAGAGAGAAGAACGGTGTGCCCTCGTCGAGCAGCAGGCGGAGGAATATCTTGTCGCCCTCCCAGAGGTTTATGCTTTGGTCGCCAACACCATCTGTGACCGGCAGGTCGTCCTTCTTTATCCATGCCAGCGTGCCTTCGGCGTCGATGCTCATGTCAGGCTCGCCGCGCCAGGCCGTGGCGGTGAAGAGGTGCATGTATTCGTTGGGCCAAGTGTCGGAGATGAAGGTTACTATGCCGCGATAGCGCCAATGCGTAATCTCCAGGCCTGTTTCCTCCTTCACTTCGCGCAGCATGCACTCGTCGGGGGCCTCGTCGGCCTCGCATTTGCCGCCCACGCCGATCCACTTGCCGTGGCTGGCGTCGTTCTTTTTCTTCACGCGGTGCAGCATCAGGTAGCGCTCGCCGTCGTCTATGTAGCAGAGGGTGGTCTGTTTCATGGCAGTTAAGAGTTATGAGTTGAGAGTCCTGTGGTGTATAAAAAAAATCAAGAGTTAAGAGTCGGGTTGATTCCCCATAACTCTTAACTCTTAATTCTTAACTCTTAATTGAGTTTTAGTCCTCGGCGTTGATGATGGCTTTGTGCACAGCATTCCAGCCAGCGGCGGTGATACCCCAGTTGTTGGTGGAGTTCTTGTTGCCGTTGATGCGGACTTTTCTTCTCTTCACTTTTTTGTTAGCATTGATACCCATGGTGTATAATTTTTTATTGTTTATATACTTGATTGTCAGTTTGTAATCGGGATAACCCTCAAAACAAACGTGCTGCAAAGATACTAACAATTTTTAAACTGGCCAAATTTTTTTTTCTTCAGAAGCGTCCGGATGCTCCTCCTCCGCCGAAACCACCGCCTCCGAAACCGCCGAATCCGCCTCCTCCGAAGCCCCCACCGAATCCACCACCGCGGCCTCCTCCGAAGCCTATGGGGAAACCTCCGAAGAAGATGCCGCCGTTGCTGCCGCCGGAGCCGCCGCCGCGGTTGTTGAACTCGTCGGGGTGTTTCTTGGCGTAGCGCAGCAAGAGGAAGATGCCGATGCCGATGATGCCGAAGAGGATGAGTGCGCCGATGGCAGAGCGCCGCTTGCCGGCGGCGCGGTATTCGGCGTAGCTGTATTCGCCTCGTACGATGGGCTCGATGACCTCGAGGGCTTCCACGATGGCGCCGTAGTAGTCGCCCTCGCTGAGGGCGGGAATCATTTCGTCGTCGATGATGTGCTTGCAGGCCACGTCGGGCAGCGCGCCCTCGAGACCGTAGCCTGTGGCGATGGCCACAGCGCCCCAGTTCTCTTCCTCGGTCTTGCTTTTGATGAGGATGACCAGGCCGTTGTCGAAGGCCTTCTGGCCCACGCCCCAGGTCTGGCCGATGCGCTGGGCCACGGCGTTCTCGTGGTCTCCGCCAAGGGTGGGGGTGATGACGACGAGTATCTGGTTCGACGTGGAGTCGTTGAAGGCCACCAGGTGACGCTCCAGTTGTTCGCGCTGGTCGTCGCTGAGGACGTGCGAGTAGTCGTTTACCAGCCGATTGGTCTTCTCGGGCAGCCACTGGGCACTTGCCATCATGGGCAGCGCCAGCAGTATTGCCAGCAAGACAGACCTATAGGACTTATGGGACTTATATTGCATATAAGTTTTAGGTTGGTTTAGAAGTCGAACTTCACTTCGACGGGCTCTGCGGCCTCCTCGGGGGCGGTGAAGTAGCCCTTCTTCTCGAAGCCGAGCATGCCGGCGATGAGGCTCGTCGGGAAGCGGCGCAGCTTGGTGTTGTAGGCCTGGACGGCCTCGTTGAACTTGCCACGCTCCACGGCGATGCGGTTCTCGGTGCCCTCAAGCTGGGTCTGCAGGTCGCGGAAGCCCTGGGTGGCGGTCAGTTCGGGATAGCGTTCCACGGTGACCTTGATGGTGTTGGCCACGGCCTTGGAGAGCTTGTCCTGGGCCTGCTGGTAGGCTTTGATCTGCTCCTCGCTCAGGGTCGAGGGGTCGACAGTGGCTTCCTGCACGCCGGCGCGGGCGTTGGTGACCTCGGTCAGCACGCTCTTCTCGTAGTTGGCGGCGCCCTGTACGGTGTTCACCAGCTGCGGGATGAGGTCCATGCGGCGTTTGTAGACGTTCTCCACCTGGCTCCAGGCCTTGGAAACGTTCTCCTCCTCGGTGACGAGTTTGTTGTTCACTCCGATGCCCCAGATGAAGGCAATGGCCACGACGGCAACGATGCCGATGATTGTGATGGTTTTCTTGCTCATAGGTTTTAAAAAATTATTTGTGGTAATAACGTGGTTTCTTGACAAAAATTGTATCGCTGCAACAATATATTTTCCCCCGCCCGAGAGGTACATAATACGTGCCTGATACGGCCGTTCTTATATTGTTCTTATATAGTTCTCATATTGTTCGCATATTGTTCTTATATCCTGGATATAGGAACAATATAAGAACAATATGCAAACAATATAAGAACGGCCGTATTTGTCATGGCGTATCAGCCCTCCAGATGCTCTTTGCGGAGGAGGTCGTTGACGGTTTTGACGGGGTTGAAGGTGGCTATGGGCACCTCGACGAAGAGGGTGATCCAGTTGGCCATGGCACCGTTCCAGAGGCCGGGAAGTTCCTGCGACTTGACGGTCTGTGCCCCTTTGGACTTTTTGCTGATGAAACCAGTCTGTGGGTCGACGTATTGGCGGAGGTCGAAGTATCGGCCGCGGTAGTTCTTGGTGCTGCAGACGAGGTCGACTGGATTGAAGTGTGTCGAGGCCTGGAAGATGGCTTCCTGTTGCGGGTCGTTGTGGTTCACCTGGGCCGACTCGACCACTTGTAGGCTTCTACGGCCCATGGAATCAATAGTATAGAATGGCCCGCCACCGGGTTCGCCGAGGTTTTTCACCATGCCGCAGACGCGCATGGGGCGGTTGAGCAAATCGTGCAGTGTCTTGGCATCGCAACCGTCTGGTACCATGATGTTAAAGTCCTTTTGCGCCGAATGGATGAGCTTGGCGAAGGTTTGGCTGTCGGGGCGTGAGTCGAGTGTGCGGAGCATGTCGAAGCATTTTTCGCGGAGCTCCAGCAGCATGCCGGCAAGCACTTGCTTGTAAATCACCGTGGTATGCTTCATCCAGTCGGGCACTACGTTGTCGATGTTCTTCACGAAGATGACGTCGGCGCGCTGCTCGTTGAGGTTCTCGATGAGGGCGCCGTGGCCTCCGGGACGGAAGACGAGACGCCCGTCTTCGTCGCGGACTGGGACATTCTGTTCGTCGACGGCGATGGTGTCGGTGTAATGCTTTTGCTCGGAGAATGTTATGCGGAGTTTGATGCCAAAGGTGCTTTCGTAGTATTGCTTTACTTCGGCAATCTTGCGTCGGAAGGCGGCACGGTGTTCTGGCGAAAGGGTAAAGTGCAGGTTGACAGAGCCGTCGCTGTTGCGGGCATAGAGGGCTCCCTCGACGATGTGCTCCTCCAGCGGAGTGCGCTGCACGGCACCGTAGCGGTGGAACTTCAGCAGGGCTTTGGGCAGGCTGCCGTAGCCGAGGTACTGCTCCTTGAGAAGGAAGTTGATGACGGTGCTGTAGTCGCCGCGCTGCAGGTACTCTTCGATGTCGAGGTCGGCGGCTTCCATCTGGGCTTTCAGGTCGTTGAAGAAAGCGAAGGTGTGGATGTTTTCCAAAAACTTCTGCACCTCGGGGAATTCCTTGGCAAAGTTTCCTGCCACTCCGAAATAGGTGGCGGTGAAGCTGTAAAGGTCTTTGAACATGCGCGTTGCGGCCCCGGAGGCAGGGACGAACTTCAACATCTTCTTGTCGTGTCCGAGGGTGCGATACTGTTTCTCGTAGCGGGCTATCTCCTTGTCGCCGAGACGGATGATGCCGCCGTTGTCTGGAGTTGCGGCGGCATCGAGGTGGCTTTTGGGGAAACCCTTCTTGAAATTGTCTATTTGTCGTTGTACGGCCTCGACAGTGAGTCCCATCTGTTGGAGCTGTTGGAGGTCTTGTTCGGTGGGGTTAAACACCATGGTCTATGATATTTATGGTTTTTTAGTATATCTGGCTGCTCAGTACGATTTGGGCGGATACCGTTTCGCCTTCCTCGAGGCGTACGGAGGTCTCGCCGCGACGTTCGCCGATGGCTACGCCGTTATCGTTGTAGACTTGATAGGCGACTTTGATTTTCACGATGGCCGGGGCGTTGAAATAGGTGGAGTAGACACCGTCGGAGCCGGTGACACCTTTGGCGTATACTGTGCCGCCATCCTGAAAGACTTCCACTACGGCTCCCGGAATGCCGGGACCGGCGATGGTTTCGCCAGAAATTGGATTTATGGTGCCCGTGTCAACCACATTGACCTCCAAATAACAGTTGGTATCTTTGTCGCAGGAGGAGAAAAGTGCCATCGGTAAGATGCTGAAAAACAGCACGACGGAAAAGATGAAATTTTTTTTCTTCATAAAACTATGATTTTTTGCTCGTTGTTTCTATTTTTATTCTTATTTTTGCATGCAAAATTAGTAAATTTATTCTATAGAAAGATGAAAAAGTTATATTTTTTGCCATTTTTTTTGTTCGCTGCTTATGCAGGCGAGTCGCAAGTGGCTGGTAGGCAGGTTTCTGTGGGTGAGCAGTCCACTCGTGTGGAAATGACTACAAACTATGGAAAAGTGGTGCTTTTGTTGTACAATGACACCCCTTTGCATCGCGATAATTTCATAAAATTGGTCACTTCGGGCACTTTTGACGGCTTGTTGTTCCATCGTGTCATCAACGAATTCATGATTCAGGGCGGCGACCCGACATCGAAGGGCGCCAAGCCTGGCAAAATGTTGGGCGACGGAACATTGGGATACAATATTCCGGCTGAATTCAGGCCGAATCTCTTCCATAAGCGCGGCGCGCTTTGTGCCGCTCGCGAGGGCGACATGGTGAATCCCCGCAAGGAGTCGTCGGCATCGCAGTTCTACATTGTGCAGGGACGTGTATGGTCCGAGGATGAACTCGGCATGATGGAGATGAGGTTGAACAAGAAGTTCAGTGACGTACAGCGCAAGGTTTACACAACCGTCGGAGGCACTCCATACCTGGATGGAGACTACACGGTGTTTGGAGAAGTGCTTGAAGGCATGGAGGTTGTGGACAAAATCGCCTCTGTGGCACGCGACCGTAACGACCGCCCGTTGGAGGATGTCGTAATTGAAAAAATGAGAGTGATAAAATAGCTTTATATAGATATGTTGAAAGATCTTATTGCAAAGTACATTGAAGAAATCCGTTCCACCCATATCGAGGAGTTCAAGGACAAGGCTGCCGAGGTGGAGCAATTCCGTGTGAAATTCCTTGGCCGTAAGGGCGTTATGAACGAACTGTTTGAGCAGTTCAAAGCCCTGCCCAATGACCAGAAGAAGGAGATGGGCATTGCCCTCAATGAACTGAAAAACGCCGCATTGGCCCGCGTCGAGGAGTTCAAGAACTATGTGGAGGAAAAAATGGATGCCGAAGAGCATCATGACTTGACGCTTCCTGCCGAATTGGCCGGCCGCGGCAGCCGCCATGTATTGTCGGTGACAATGAATGAGATAGCTGAGATTTTTGGACGTATAGGATTCACGGTGGAGGAGTCGGTGGAGATAGAGGACGACTGGCACCTCTTCTCGGCCTTGAACTTCCCTCCCGACCACCCTGCCCGCGACATGCAGGATACCTTCTTCGTCGAGAAAGAGGAAGGTAGGCAGGAGGTTGCACTGAGGACGCACACTTCGTCGGTGCAGGTGCGTGTAATGGAGACCCATAAACCTCCCATCCGCATCATAGCCCCAGGGCGTGTGTTCCGCAACGAGGCCATCAGCGCTCGTGCACACTGCATTTTCCATCAGGTGGAGGCCCTTTATGTGGACAAGCATGTCACCTTTGCCGACTTGAAACAGACGCTGCTCTATTTTGCCAAGGAAATGTTCGGCGAGCAGACGCAGATACGCCTCAGACCCAGTTATTTCCCATTCACCGAACCCAGCGCTGAGATGGATATTTCGTGTAACATCTGCGGCGGTAAAGGCTGCAATATCTGCAAGGGTACCGGCTGGCTGGAGATTCTTGGCTGTGGCATGGTGGATCCCAATGTGTTGGATGCTTGCGGCATCGACAGCAAGGAGTATAGCGGTTTTGCCCTCGGTATGGGTGTGGAGCGTATGGCCATGCTGAAATACCAGATTCGCGACCTGCGTCTCTATTTCGAGAACGACTTACGGTTCCTGCACCAGTTTGACAATATCATCTGATGAGTTGGATAGCCATCAACGATATGCGCTTCTATGCGCATCACGGATGTTTCGAACAGGAGCGTCGTATTGGCACGCACTTCCGTGTGGACTTGCAGTTCGAGACGGATACGTCGCGAGCTGAAGTGTCTGACAACATTGACGATACGGTGAGTTATCTTGATGTTTACCAAGTGGTGAAACGTGAGATGGGAATCCCCTCCAACCTGCTTGAGCATGTGGCCCGGAGAATAGGGGAGGGGATCCGGAACGATTTCCCGTCGGTGGAGACGGTACGGGTGAAGGTCAGCAAGCTCAATCCGCCCCTCGGAGGGCAGATGGAGTCGGTGAGCGTTGAGGTGGTGCTATAGCAGCCCGTTGTCGTGGAAACTGTAATAGTCGGCCTTGCCGGCAGGGCCGATGGCGATGATCAGGTGGTCGCGGAGCTTGATTTCCAGTAGTCTGCCTGCTTCGGAGATTCTTTTTGTCAGGTCTTTGTCCTCCCGGCTGGCGGTGAGCGAGCCGGAGGGATGGTTGTGTGCCACCATGAGGGCTACGGCTTTGCACTCGATGGCGCCGCGGAAGAGTATGCGGAGGTCGACGGGGGTGCCTGTGATGCCGCCCATGGAGATACGTTGGTGCCCCAGTACCTTGCCGCGGTTGCTCAGGTAGACGGCCCAGAACTCCTCATGGTCGAGGTCGGCCAAAAGAGGGGTCATGTAGGAGAATAGAGTTTGGCTATCGTTGATAATCACCTCTTTGTCGTTGCCAATTTCGCCATGCATGCGCCATCCCAGTTCGAGGGCGGCCATGAGGGTGGTGGCTTTTGCCGGGCCGACACCTTTGATGGCGCTGAGTTGGCTGAATTCCAATTGGGATAGACTAGTGAGCTTGTTGCCTGAAAATGAGAGTACTTCCTTGGCTACTTCGACGACGCTCTTGCCGCGCAGTCCGCTGCGTAGAAGTATGGCTATCAGTTCTGCGTTGGTCAGTTCCTTTTTGCCCTTGTTGAGCATCTTTTCGCGGGGCTTGTCCTCGTCAGCCCACTCTTTGAGTGTCAGAGAAAAATTTTCATTCATATCTTGCTGTAACTCTATAATTTTTGTGCAAAGATACATGTTTTTTTTCGATTTCCATTGCCATGTCAAATATTTTTCTTATTTTTGCACATTCAAAGTGAATATAATAAAAAACATAAATTTATAGATAAAGTATGCAGAATAAAGGACTTATCAAATTTTTAGCATGGGCTTTTGCTGCTGTATGTTTGTTCCAATTGTCGTTTACAATTGTGACAAATGTCATCCAGAGCAAGGCCAAAACTGATGCCAAAAACTACGTTAACAGTGAGCAGGCGCAAAAATTGATTGCCAGCAGAAGCAGCAATCAGCTCGAAGCCCAGATTGTCACGGACTCCATCATGACTGCACGTGAAGCTCACTACCTTGACTCCATGGCTACTGAGAAGGTTTATCTCGGCTATACCTACCGCGAGTGTCAAGGTCGCGAAATTAACCTCGGTCTTGACCTGAAGGGCGGTATGAATGTTATGCTCGAGGTCTCGACGGTCGATGTCGTCCGCGCTCTGGCTACCACCAACGCTGAGGATCCCACCTTTGTCAAAGCTGTTGAAAATGCATTGGCCAAGCAGAAGGTGACCACGAACCGCGATTTTGTCTCCCTGTTCTACGAGGAGATTACCGCTCTCGACCCCAATGTCTCGCTCGCGGCTATTTTTGGCAGCGGCGACCTTCGCGAGAAAATCAAAATGGGTGACGACAACGAGAATGTTATCAATGCCGTCCGCGAAGAGGCTTCCGAGGCTTACGACCGCACTTACCAGATTATCAGCAAGCGTATCGATAAGTTCGGTGTCGCACAGCCCACTATTCAGAAGCTGAGTGCTTCCGAGCGCATCCTTGTGGAGCTTCCCGGTGTAAAGGAACCCGAGCGTGTACGTAAACTCCTGAAGGGTACTGCTCAGCTCGAGTTTTGGCAGACCTATGACAATACTGAGGCTATCCGCTTCCTTGAGGCTGCTGACAAATATCTTGCCTCTGTCCATGGTGGCGAGAAGGTTGCCGAAGAGGACAGTGTCGCTCAGGTTGAGGCCGACAGCAGTTCGCTGGTTGACCAGCTTGCTGTCGACAATGCCACTACCCAGAGCGGCAACTCGCAGGAGATGGCCAAGACCAACCCCTTGTTCGCCCTGTTGATGCCCTATGTGAACCAGAACAACCAGCCTGTTCCCGGCCCCATCGTGGGTTTGGCTCACGACAAGGACCGCGCCGCCATTGATGCCATGCTGGCACAGGCTGCCGCCCGCAAGGTGTTCGACACACGTTCGGTGAAGTTCCTGTGGTCCAACAAAGCTGATGATCATTTCACCGGCGGTGACATCTTCACCCTCTATGCTATCAAGATTACGACTCGTGACGGTGCTGCCCTGCTTGATGGTAGCTGCATCTCCGATGCCCGTCAGGATTTCTCCACCAATGGCAAGAGCGAGGTCTCTATGACAATGAATAGCGCGGGCGCGCGCGAGTGGAAACGTATCACTGGCGAGAATGTCGGCAAGTGCATTGCTATCGTTCTTGATGATTTGGTCTACTCTGCTCCCACTGTCAACGGCGAAATTGCCGGTGGCCGTTCTTCCATTACTGGCGACTTCACGCTTGATGAGGCAAAAGACCTTGCCAACATCCTGAAGAGTGGTAAGCTGCCTGCCCCTGCCAATATCGTTTCCGAGGCTGTGGTTGGCCCTTCGCTTGGCCAGGAATCTATCCGCAATGGTCTATGGTCGTTCATTCTGGCTTTCATCATTGTGCTCATCTACATGGTCATCTTCTACAACCGAGCCGGTTGGGTGTCTGTGATAGCTCTTATTATTAATGTATTCCTTCTTATAGGAGTCCTCGCTTCTATTGGTGCAGTTTTGACTCTGCCTGGCATTGCAGGTATTGTGTTGACAATGGCAATGGCTGTCGACGGAAACGTTATTATCTATGAACGTGTGAAGGAAGAGTTGCGAGCTGGCTCCAGCCTCTCCACTGCAGTTGAAAATGGTTTCAAGAATGCTTATTCCGCTATTATCGACGGTCAGGTGACTACATTCCTGCTGGGTATCGTGCTGATCATGTTCGGCTCGGGCGCCGTCCAGGGTTTTGCTGTCACCCTCTGCATAGGTATTGTTACCTCGCTGTTCACTTCTATCTTCATTACCCGTCTTTTCATCGATTCCAGTCTGAGCCACAAGCGCAAGATGAACTTCTCCTTCTCTTTCTCGGAGAATTTCCTGCGCGATGTGCATATCGACTTCCTCGGCAAGCGCAAGATGTTCTACGCCATCGCTGGTGTGGCTATCGTGGTCTGCTTCGCGTTCCTCTTTACCAAAGGCCTCGATAGAGGTATTGATTTCTCTGGCGGCCGTTCCTATGTGGTTCGTTTTGACCAGTCCGTCAATGAAAATGAGGTTCGCTCGATGTTGGCTGACCAGTTTGACAATGATGCTCCCGAGGTGAAGTCTTATGGCCCCAGCAATCAGGTGAAGATCACCACTGGCTATAAGATTGACGAAGATGGTGACGAGGTGAAGAATGAGATTGTTGCCAAGCTCTTTGCTGGTTCCCAGAAGTTCTTCAAGAACCCCATCACTGTAGAGGAATTTGCTTCTACAGAGACCAACCCATACGGTATCATCCAGTCCGACCAGTTCGGTGCAGGTGTTGCCCACGACAATTTGGTCCACTCTATTTGGGCTGTTTTGGGAGGTCTGCTGGTTATGTTTGTTTACATCGGCCTCCGTTTCCGCAGCTGGCGTTTCGGTGTTGGTTCGGTTACCGCTTTGGCACACGATACTATCTTGGTTATCGGCGTCTTCTCTATTCTCGGTGGTTTGTTGCCCTTCAACCTGGAACTCGACCAATACTTCATATCTGCAGTGTTGACAGTCATTGGATACTCAATTAATGCTACGGTGGTTATTTTTGACCGTGTCCGTGAGTATCGCAAGCTCTATCCGAAGCGTGACCTCATGACCCACATGAACGATGCCATCAACTCCACTTTGGCCCGTACGGTCAATACTTCCGGTACCACTTTTGTCACCCTGCTGATGATGTTCATCTTCGGCGGCGAGGTTATCCGTGGATTCATCTTCGCTCTTCTCGTGGGTGTCCTGGTGGGTGTGTTCTCCTCGCTCTGCATTGCCAGCGCTGTGGTTTACGAGATCTCCGGTAAGGAAAAGACTAAAGCTTTGGCTGAGAAATAATATTATTGAATACAATATATATTTAGACAATGAGTATCACGACCATACTGCTCCTCCTTCTGCTTGTTGGGTATTCGTTCTATACGAAAATCAACAAGATGGCAGCTGCGCAAAAGCCTGCTATGGAGAGTGACTCTTCTGAGGAGGAGCAGGATGGTGTGTTCTTCGAAGATGAAGGTGCTCTTGCTCCGGAGAATGCTGGCGAATATTTTACCTATGAAACCGAGGTGGTGAAGACTCCTGCACGCAAAAAGACAGAGCCTAAGATACGCCCTATTGTTGTCGCAGTGGAAGAAGAACCAGCACGTCCGCAGTTCGACCTCCGTCAGGCGGTCATTGCACAGGTGATATTGTCTAATAATTATATTAACGAAATAAATTAACAAAATCAATAACTCTTAACATGTAAACGCAATGAGAATGTTTAGAAAAGTACTATTGACATTCGGACTCTTGCTAATGGCGGAAGTGGCAGCCTTCGCGCAAGGCACTATGAAGGGAACCATTACCGACAAGAAGACAAATGAGCCTTTGCCCTTTGTCAACGTCGTCGTCAAGCAAGATGGCAAACAAGTACAAGGCGGTACTACCGACTTTGACGGTGTTTTCACCATTAAAGGTCTTTCGGTAGGTACGTATGACGTCGAGGTGTCCTTTGTTGGATACAATCGTTATCTGCAAACCGGTGTCCAGGTGAAAGCCTCTGGTTTTACCGTCGTTGACATCCAGCTTACTTCAGGAGCCACCAACCTCGACGTTGTGGATATTGTGGCAGACAAGGTGCCTATCATTGAGGTAGGTACGCCAGAGTCTGGCCAGCGTATGTCTGCAGAGGACATCCAGCACATGCCTGGTAACTCGGTCGACGCTATCGTTGCCGCTGTCGGCGGTATGGGATACAACGATGGTGGTACCAGCACGGCCCGAGGCGAGGGTAATATGGTTACCATGCAAGGCGGTGTCCGCAAGCGTACTGGTATCAATGTACCAAAGGATGCCATCGCCGAGATTCAGGTTATCCTTGGTGGTACTCCGGCCAGTATCGGTGAGGCCATTGGTGGTACTCAGATTATCACCCTTAAACCCCCGACCAATACTCTTCAGGGTTTGGTCCGTTGGGAAGGCTATCTCGACTATCGTCTGCTCAACACTTTGGTTGTGTATTTGACTGGTCCTGTTTACAAGATTCCCATTAAGGATGAAAACGGTAGCGTCACTGGTGACCGTACCCTTGTCGGTTTCCGTTTCACCGGTTCAGCCAACTATCGCAATTGGCCTTACTATCGTGCCAGTGGATATGAATTCCAGATTGTTGATGACGACATCGTCAATTATATCGAGCAGCATCCTCTGACTTATAATCCTTTGACGGGTGGTACCAACTATACTGCTGAGACTATGCTTCGTCGCAACTCATTCCATACCATCACTCGTCTTACTTCCGACGACTTTGTCTCGTCAAGCCGTAAGCCTGACCTGCAATACTATAGTATCGGATTGGAAGGCGCTCTTGACTTCCGTTTTTCGGAGTACACCAGTCTGGTTATTACGGGTGAGTTCAGTGCGGTTCATGCCCCGAATGGAGGTATTTCTCCCTTGACGATGCCTCTTGTTGGCAATGGCGTCGGCGAGAGCAAGAATATGGTTCTTACTGTAGACTTCACACAGCGCTTCAAAGATGCGCAGGTGACGAACGAAGAGGAGGCTCAGGCTTCTTCGCCGATCAAGAATGTGATGTACAACATCACGGCTATGGTCAACCGTTATACGGTTAAATCTTACAATGAGAACTTCGGCTCGTCCATTGATGATATCTTTAAATATGGCTATATCGGCAAGTTCATTACGGAGAAGACCCCCAGCTGGGGTGACCAGCTCATTGATTATTATGGTACTCAGCGTTGGGCCAAGGTTCAGAACGCATGGAACGACAACGTGACTTATGTGTCTGGAAGTGGTATTTACAATCCGATTCTGGCCAATTATAATGAGCAGTTGTTCAACAGCGCAGAATTTGCTGACATTCGCCCCAATCTCACCATGCGTGACTACATCCTCCAGTACAAGGGTTTGTACAATGGTGATACTCCTGGATCGATTTATGGTTTGAGCAATGTCGGTGTCCAGTCGGGCTCCTACCAGCTGTCGCAGGATGATTACCTGTATCTCTCTGCAAAGGCCTCGGCCGATGTCCTCGGTCACGAAATCGAGATTGGTTTCCAGTATGACCAGATGTGGAATTCCGCTTATGGCGTGAGTGCCTACGGCCTCTGGACGCTTATGCGTAACAACGCTAACTCTCATATCCAGCAGCTCGACCTCGACAACCCAATCTACGAGACTCGTGGATCGCAGCTCTATGTCCGATACAACCGTTTGCTCGACTCCGAGCAGCAAACCTATTTCGACCGCGCCTTCCGTGATTATCTGATCAGCAATGGCTTTACTCAGACCAACGGCAGCCCCATTGATGAGTACACTTGGATTGACATTGACCGCTATATGCCTGAAGATTTTGTCAATGCCGGTGGTTTGAGCATGTTCTCTTCGGATGAGCTTTTCAATAGCGGCAATGCTTATGTCTCCTATTACGGCTATGACCACACTGGTGAAAAGTACAGCAGCTCCAATTGGAGCCTCGACAAGTTCTTCAATCCTGAGGGTGGTAAATACCGTTATTTGCCCGCTTTCTCCCCCATCTATGCTGCAGGTTATATTCAGGACAAGTTCTTCTTCCAGGATCTTATCTTCAATGTCGGTGTCCGTGTCGACTATTTCAACGGCAACCAGTATGTGATGAAAGATCCCTACCTGTTGTATGAGTCTTACACGGTTGCTGATCTCCGTGATAACCCCGGTATGATTTCGGGTGGTGGTCAATACCTCAGCAATGCTGGCTCTGACTGGGTGCCTTATGTGGACCAGGTTTCCAATGCCGATGGAGCAGCTAAGCCCGTCATCAAAGGTTACCGCGACCAGTCTGGCAAATGGTATAATGCTGATGGCGTTGAGCAGATTAACACTTCTGCCATCGTTGGTAACTCGGGTAAGCCAACTCCTTATTATACTCCCCGCGGCCTTTCTGCCATTGCCAACCGCACTGTCGGCACTGAGGCTTTCGAGCGCTACACACCTCAGATAGTGGCCATGCCGCGTATTGCTTTCTCCTTCCCCATTGGTGAGAAATCCCAGTTTAAAGCGAGTTATGACATTATCGCCCGCCGTCCCACTGGTTACTGGGCTGCAGAGTATACAAAATACCTTTTCATGTCGCAGATATCCAGTATCAATAATCCTAACCTGAAGCCTGAGCGCATTACCAACTATGAGCTTGGTTTCCAGCAGGCCCTCAATGAGAACTCCGCAATCAGCGCCTCTGCTTACTACAAAGAGACTCGCGACCTGATTCAGCTTGTCCAGTATGCTGGTGCTGACCCCAACCCCAACTATTACAGCTACGACAACAAAGACTTCCGTACCACCAAGGGCGTCACCTTGGCCTATGACCTCCGTCAGACCAAGAACATCCGTATCAACGCCAACTATACCCTCCAGTATGCTGAAGGCACTGGTCTGTCTGGCGGTACGATGACCGAACTTATTAAGGAAGGTTATACAACCCTTAAGATGCTCAATCCTATCGCCGACGACCGTCGCCATGAGTTCAAAGCCAATGTCGACTTCCGCTATGGCATGGGTAATCAGTACAATGGTCCCACCATCACTCGCGTCGTCACCGACAAGGAAACTGGTCAGAAACGTAAAAAAGTGATCAACCTTCTTGAAAACTTCGGCGTCAACTTCATGGCTGTTGCCCAGTCGGGTCGTCCTTACACCAAAGCCCTGTCCAATTCGCAGTACACTATCGTTGGTAGCTACAACGGTGCTCGTCTGCCGTGGGGCTTCTATTTCAATGTTGTGGTTGACAAAATGTGGCCCATCCAGGTCGGCAAACGTACCACCTTCATCAAGGCCGATATCACCATTAACAACCTCTTCAATATCCGTAACGTGCTTAATGTCTTCAATGTCACCGGTAACCCCGAAGACAATGGTTATCTGACCGACCCCGAGACTCAGCAGACTATCAATGCTCAGCTCGATCCGATGGCCTACCGCGACATCTACACGATTGCCCTTCGTAACGGCACATGGAATTACTCTTCTCCCCGTACCATCCGCGTCTCTGTTTCTTATAACTTCTAATCCTAACGTGATAAAATATTATAAAGATGAAAAGTATATATAGCAAATTAGTATTGGTCTCTTTGCTACTTGTCGCTTTCGCGCCGACGGTGTCCGCTCGCGATTGCGTTGAATGCAAGAGAACCAACGCAAGAAACGCCGCCGTCCAGACCAAGGCTGCAGCCTGTAAGCGCGCTCAGAGCACTGCCGAGCTCAACATCAACAATGTTCGCGCCCTTATCAATGGTTATGGCAACATGTGGTATGATGGTAGCGTCGCGCAGTACCATCTGCCCAAGAATAGCAACACCTGCCCGCTGTTCTGCGCGGCTCTTTGGATTGGTGGTACCGATGTTAACGACCAGCTTCGTATCGCAGCTCTCCGTTTCGGCTCCGAGGGCGACGACTACTGGCCCGGTCCCCTAAAGATCAACGGAACGGCCTCCATCGACCTTCCTGTTTGTAACTACTATGACAAGCACTATGTCATCACCAAGGCCGAGGTCCGTTCCTTTATGGATCACTTCGATTACACGGGTTCCACGGTTACGATGGTGTCAGATCCTGGCGACGATCTTACTGAGGTCATCCTCAACTGGCCTGCTAAAGGCGATGGTGGTGACGACCTCACCAGTTATCTCGCTCCTTTCTTCGATGCCGACAATGATGGCGTCTACAATCCTCACAATGGTGACTATCCCTACTACGACTTCAACAATGACCTTTGCCCCCGTACCATCAAGCAGCGTCATCCTGAGCGTGCCAATGTTTCCATTCCCACTATGGAGACTGAGAAGGGAATCGTTAGGGGTGGTATTCTTTCCGACCAGGTGCTGAAAGGTGACCAGACCATCTGGTGGGTCTTCAACGATATGGGTAACACCCACACTGAGACCCTTGGTCAGCCTATCGGTCTTGAAATTCGTGCCCAGGCTTTTGCTTTTGCCACCAACGACCGTATCAACGATATGACCTTCTACTCCTACGAAATCATCAACCGTTCCACCTATGAACTTCGTGAGACCTACTTCAGCCAGTGGGTTGACCCGGATTTGGGTCTTGCAACGGACGACTTCGTTGGCTGCGATGTCCGTCGTGGTCTTGGCTATTGCTATAATGGTGACGATAGTGATGGTCCCGGATCGGCTACTTATTCGGGTATTCCTCCTGCGGTAGGTATCGACTTCTTCCAGGGCCCCTACATGGATCCTGATGGCAAGGACAACCCCAAGATTGACATCGCCTATGTCTTGTCTCGTCCTGCCACCGAGCCTGTTCGCAAACTCCTCGAGCAGTACAAGATGAAGAAGGCGGGTACAAACATCGATTCTGTCGACGCCCATGGTAATCAAGTCTATGATACCATTGCCATTTCGTATGATGCCGATGATTTCTTCGCCCTCGATTACAAGAGTTGGTATTTTGTCCCCGGGGATGCCATCGGAAACTGCGCCATCAATGGTGTCAACTTTGGCAACAACATTGTTGATGATGAGCGTTTCGGTATGCGCCGTTTCGTATACTATGATAATGATTGGCAAAACAATATCAATGGTGAACCCCGCAAGGCCAGTGATTACTACAACTATCTCCGTGGTTTTTGGAAGAATGGTCAGCGCATGAAATATGGCGGAAATGCCATTTCCTCCAACACCACCAACCTCGACTGCGACTTCATGTTCCCTTATAATAGCGATCCTTGGCATTGGGGCACTGACGGACAGATTCCTGACATCAACCCCAACGATTGGAACGAAATCACGGCTGGTAACAAGCCCAATGACCGTCGTTTCATGCAGTCTGCCGGTCCTTTCACTCTTAAACCCGGTGCTCTTAACTACATCACTGTGGGTATTCCTTTCGCCCAGGCCTCTTCTGGTAACAACTGGTCGTCTGTTGAACTGCTTCGTCAGGTCGACGATGTCTGCCAGCGTCTTTTCGAGAACTGTTTCAAGGTTTTGGACGGCCCCGATGCTCCCACTCTCACTGCTCAGGAACTGGAGAACGAGGTTATTCTCTACCTCTCCTATGAGAACCCCAACTCCAACAACTATGGTGAGAACTACCTGGAGCCGTCTCCTTCTATCCCCAGTTCTTATACTGATGAGGAAGGCAATTTCCATGAAAATGACATCTACTATCATTTCGAAGGATTCCAAATCTTCCAGTTGAAAGATGCCTCTTGTTCTATCGCCGATATCGATAATCCTGATAAGGCTATTCTCGTCGCCCAGTGCGATATTGAGAACTACTACGATTCCCTTACTTATGAGCCCACTGGCGAGTCTTATCCTACTGACAATCCAAGCCTCCCCATTGGTACTCTTATCAATTACACCACCAACACTGCTACAGGTATTCAGGAGGGTAAGGTTATGGTGCAAGGTGCCAATACCGGTATTCAACATGTGTTCCGCATCACCAAGGATGCATTTGTTTCGGGCAACAACACCAATCTGGTCAACAATCGTGAATACTACTTCGTCGCCGTGGCTTACGCCCAGAACCGTTTCAAAGAGTATTCCCAGACCGACGCTGCCTACCTCGATGGTCAGAAAGAACCTTACCTTGCCGGTCGTAAGAACGAGCGTGGCGGTAGCATTACGCCTATCACTGTCATTCCTCACAGCCCCTCTGCCGAGGCTGGTGGCCGACAGGCTCAGTCTGAATTCGGTATGAGCCCCCGTATCGTTCGTCTTGGTGGCTATGGCAATGGTGGTTCTCAGCTCCGCCTCAGCCAGGCTTCTATCGACACCCTTATGGGCGATCCTGCTCAGGGACTTCTGCCCAAGGGCCCTGGTCTGTTCAGCAGAAACACCATGACTCATCCTTGTATCATCGCCAACCCCAGCTATGAAGAAGACTTCGGCCCCATCAACGTCCGTGTCATTGACCCGCTCAAGATCCGTGAGGGCCGTTACAATATCATCTTCAACAACAAGAGCAATGATACCACCACCATCGGCGCCGAAACTCGCTGGTGCATTGTGAACGCCAATGGTGGCCATGTGGATTCCTCTTATGTGGATGGTCGTTGGACTTATCGCGACACCATTTGGTCCGATTTCACCATCGGCCGCCACAATGAGCAGCTCTTCCTCGATCTGGGTCTTGCCGTCACTTTGACCAATCCTAAACCGATTGCATCGGAGATCATGTATTTGGGCGCGCAGAACTCCTATCCTGGTAAGTTCTGGTCAGGGTCTGTTTCCAAGGGTGCTGTTCTGGGTTCTGAAATGGTCTTTGCCAATGAGAACCTCCAGTGGCTCGGCGGTCTGCCCGACAACGACTCCTACTTCCTTTATAACTGGATTCGTTCCGGCTCTCAGTTCGCCGCCAACACCTACCTTACGTTCCAGAATGCCGATACCAAGTACAGCGTGTCCGAACCTTACCTTGATGAGGACTATTTCCATGGCTATTCTCAGAGCAGTTCCATGTCAGCAGCTGTCAGCACCGAGCCTCTTGATAAGGACCAGGAGTTCGAAGGCGTCGTCTTCGGCTACTGGGGCCCCTATGGCTTGGTGTCCACTCAGCCGTTCCATCCCGGCTTCAACTATTCCTATTACATGGCTTGCGACGACACTCTTGCTGCCCTTGGCATCGACAAGAATGCTCTCGAGCGCAAACTGATGATCAATGCATGGAGCAAATCCATCCATTACAGTGCTCTCGCCAATGTCCCCAGCATCCGTTTCGTCTTCACGGCCGATACCTCCAAGTGGACCCGCTGCCCGGTCATCGAGCAGTGCGACGACTACACGCAGTCCGAAGGCAATGCCCGTCGTTTCAGCGCCCGTCGCCATGCTTCTGTCAACAAAGAGGGTAAGACCTGTGCCGACCTTGGCATCGCTGCCGACACCACCGATCCTTCCAACCCCGCATACATCTGCGAGGACGGTATGGGTTGGTTCCCCGGCTACGCCATCAACACTGTCACCGGTGAACGTCTGAACATCATGTTCGGTGAGGATTCCCGCTACATCCAGCATAATGGTGCTGACATGATGTGGAACCCCGATGGCTCTCTCACCGAGGGTACCCAGAATTATGTCATTGGCGGTCGTCACTACATCTATGTAATGAATGCCACCATGCAGCCCTTCTACAACATGCGCACCAAATCCGCTGAGCTTACTTACTATCCCACTCCTTCCTATGATGCCGGCCGCTGGTGCATGAAGATGCTCTCCTCTGCCGACCGTATGATGGATGCCGTGGTTACCAACGGTACCAGGTATGTTCTCAAGAAGGGTCTCACTTCTGATGCCGATACCCGTCTCGAGCCTCAGCGCGACTCTCTCTCGTTGCTCTATGCCTCTGTTGCCTGGGTCAATATGCCCCTCCTTAACAATCGCTACAGCTTCACCAACCCCATGGATATCCCCTGCGATGTCACCATCAACATCGACATCCGCACCCCCTATGGCACCTACATGTCGCCCAACAAAACCTCCTCCATCAATTCCGGCGCTGTTCTGAAGAACCATGAGATGCCTGTCTACCAGTTCGTGATCGGCCCCGAAGATGCTGTCCTTGACAACCTCGCCACCCGCAGCAACGCACGTGAAGACTACATTGATTCCATCCTCGGACGTATCAACATCGTCCCGAACCCCTACTACAGCTATTCCAATTATGAGAACGCGAGCCAGCTCGAAACCAAGGTCCGCATCATCAACCTGCCTACCGGTGTTGAAAATGGCGTACAGCAAGGCTGTACCATCCGTATCTACACCGTCGACGGCACCCTTGTGCGTACCCTTGGCCCCACTGCTGTCACCCGCGATGCCAGTATCGGAGCCGAGAACACCACCGTTGACTGGGACCTCCACAACCAGGCAGGTATCCCCATTGCCGGCGGTATGTATCTCATCCATGTCTCCGTGCCCGGCATCGGCGAACGTGTCATCAAGTGGTTCGGCACCATGCGTCCCGTCGACCTCAACTCCTTCGGTTTCTAACACAGTATGAAAACAACTAAATTTTATACAGAGATGAAAAGAATATTAAGAATATTTGCTGTAGTTGTGATTCTCACGGCGCTTTCTGCACCGTCAGCTCAGGCTGGCAACGATGAACGTCGTGGAACAGCGGGCGCCTCTGAGTTGCTTATCAATCCCTGGACCCGCAGTACCGGTTGGGGTGGAGTCAATTATGCCAATGTGCGTGGCCTCGACGCCATGTTTGGCAACGTCGCCGGTCTCGCTTTTGTCGAGAGCGTGGAAGTGGCCTATTCCAACACCATGCTCTATGGTGGACGCAGCGGCCTCTCCAGTGGCGCCACTATCAACACCTTCGGTCTCGGCATCCGCGTCTTTGATGCTGGTGTTCTGGGTGTCTACGTCATGTCCATGGGCTTTGGCGATATCGATGTCACCACCTACTCCAGCCCCGAGGCTGGCCTCAATGGTACCTTCTCGCCCAGCTACATGAACATCAATGTGGCCTATGCCCACAGCTTCACCCGTAGCATCCATGGCGGTGCCACAATCAAACTCATCACTGAGAGCACCGACAACGTCTCGGCTACCGGCTTCGGTATCGACGCTGGTATTCAGTACGTCACTGGTGAGAACGACCAGCTCAAGTTCGGTATCTCCCTCAAGAACTGGGGCCCCTCGATGAAGTACGACGGCTCTGGCCTCTCCCTGCAGATGGTCAACCATGCCGGCAACAACTTCACCGTCCAGACCCGTTCCGCCGAGATGGAGCTGCCCACTTGCCTCAACATCGGTCTGTCCTACGACTTCCTGTTCGAGAAATGGAGCCAGCGCCTCACCGTCGCTGCCGCCTTCACCTCCAATGCCTTCCTCCGCGACAACTATACCGTTGGTCTCGAGTACAGCCTGCTCAACATGTTCCAGCTCCGCGCCGGTTACATCTTCCAGCCAGGCCTCTGGACCGACGACCACGCCACTGCCAACAACGGCATTTGCGCTGGCGCCTCGGTCGATGTGCCCCTCCACAAGAAGGACTCCGACAGCAAGACCGGTCTGACGATCGACTACTCCTATCGTACTGCCGACCCCCTCAAGGGTACCCATTCGATTGGTGCCAGCTTCAGGTTCTAAACATCGGCAAAACGACACATAATCCTTGTTGGGAAAGGCTTTCAAACAAGCCTTTCCCACTTTTTAAGACCCAATAAAAAAACACCGCAGATATGTCAGAAATCAAATATTACAGTGAAGAAGGCTTGCAGAAGCTCAAGGACGAGTTGCGCCATCTTATAGCCGTCGAACGTCCCGCGGCATCGGCAGCCATTGCCGAGGCACGCGACAAGGGCGACCTCTCGGAGAACGCCGAGTACGACGCCGCCAAGGAGGCTCAGGGCCACCTCGAGGCCCGCATCTCCAAGCTTCAGGATCTTGTGGCCAATGCCCGCCTCCTCGACGAGAGCAAGATCGACACCTCCAAGGTGCTCCTCCTCTCCATCATCACCATCCGCAACACCAAGAACAACCTCAAGCAGACCTACACCATCGTTCCCGAGAGCGAAGCCAACCTCAAGCAGGGCAAGATCAGTGTCACGTCGCCCTTTGCATCGGCCTTCCTGGGCCACAAAGTGGGCGATGTCGTGGAAGTCAATGTGCCCGCCGGCAAAATGAATTTCGAACTCATTAAAATTGAAAGATAATATGGCAACGATATTCAGCAAGATTGTAGCAGGCGAAATTCCATGCTACAAGGTGGCCGAGACCGAGCACTGCTTCGCTTTCCTCGACATCAACCCCGTCGTCCGTGGCCATGTGCTCTGTATCCCCAAGAAAGAGGTGGACTATATCTTTGACCTCGACGAGGACCTCTTCACCGAGCTCCATCTTTTTGCACGCCGTGTGGCCAAGGGCCTCAAAAAGGTGTGCCCCTGCATCAAGATCGGCGAGGCCGTGGTGGGCATCGACGTTCCCCACGTCCATATCCATCTCATGCCGCTCAACAAGCCCGGCGACCTCAACTTCGGCCATCATGTCGAAATGACCCCCGACGAGCTCTCCTCCCTGGCCTCTCAGATTGCTGCCGCCATCGAGTAGCCGTCTCGGCGTCTGCCCATCCATAAAAGCGCATACATGAGTGTTTTATCTCTTGTGTATGCGCTTTTTTTTATTCTTTTCCGACAAAAGTTTGCCACCCACCCGAGAGGTACATAATACGTACCGGATACGACCGTTCTTATATTGTTCTTATATAGTTCTCATATTGTTCGCATATTGTTCTTATATTACAGATATAAGAACAATATAAGAACAATATGTAAACAATATAAGAACGGCCGTATTTGGAAGCACTCGGGTGGGAGAGAGGTGGGAGGTGGTGCTGAGGGTGCAATTGATCCTTGTGAACTTTCTTAATGAATGTTAAAACTGCTGTTTTCTGCAAAAATATTTTGCCAGTTCGGAAAATAGTTGTATTTTTGCAACCGAAAACAAGAAGGAAATAATAGACATTAATAAACGTAACACGTTATGTATCTGACAAAAGAAAAGAAAGAAGAAATATTTGCCAAGTATGGCAAATCGGCTAAGGACACTGGCAGCGCCGAGGGACAGATCGCTCTCTTCACCTATCGCATCCAGCACCTCACCGAGCTGATGAAACAGCACAAGAAAGACCAGGTCTCCGAGCGCGCCCTCGTGGGTCTCGTCGGCAAGCGCCGCAAGATGCTCGACTACCTGAAAGAGGTTGACATCGAGCGTTACCGCGCCATCGTCAAGCAACTCGGCCTGCGTAAATAATCGCAGACGCACACAACCAAGAGGAAAAAATAGTTTTTCATATTTATTTGGTTATGGTTGGGACTGCCCGGTTTTTCCGGGTAGTCCTTTTTTTATGCCTTTTCTGTAGAGAACTTTTTTTGTCCGGTAGCATTTGTGATAAGCCTCTTCGGTAACATGGGCGGTTCCTGCCGAGAAAAAAGAGACGCAGCATGCTGCGTCTCTATATAGGGGTTGTGTGGGTGGGGCGTCAGAAGGTGAAGGCCACTTTGGTGACGCCGGGGCCGTAGATGGTCTTGAAGTCGTCGCGCATGGAGACGACGTAGTAGCCGGCCTGGAGCCACTGTTCGCCGAGGGCGAGGGCTTTGTCGCGGTTGGCGTGGTCGCGGTCGGGGTCGTCGGCAATGAGCATGAAGGCCGCCGATTTGTATTTGGGGTTGCTCAGGCAGTAGTTGTGCATGGCGCAGTCGCCGCTGCTGTTGCCGAAGGAGAGCACGGGCACCTTGCCGATTTCCTGGGCTATTTGCAGCACTTTGTTGGTCTTGAGGTTCTTGATGATGAGTTCGTCTGTACGGACGATGTCCTCCTCCTGGCCCATGGTGTAGTTGACGCCGGCCTCGGTGCCCTGGCTGGAGGACTCCAGGCGCACGTCCATGCCGATGACGCGGTTGGGCTCGATGCCGAGCGTCTCGACCAGGGCGCGGCAGATGAAGCGGTCGGAGCCGGAGACAACGTAGTAGGTGAAGCCGTTGTCCTCCAGGTAGTCGAAGACCTCGAGCATGGGCTGGTAGAAGCTTTGGGCGTAGGTCATGCCGGTGAAACCGTTGGCGGTGTTGGAGGCGTAGGCCTTCACGTAGGCGTCGAATTGGGCGATGGTCATGCCGGCGTAGGCTTTGGCGGCAGCCTGGGCATGCTTCATGTCGAAGTGGGCGGGCAGGCTGGCGCCGTTGCGCACAAAGTCGCGGATTTCCTGGGCGGCCTCCTTCACGTCGTCGGGGGCGATGTCCTTGTAGGCGGGGTCGTCCAGGGCGCGGTATTCAAGCAGGTTGTATTCGAAGTAGGTGGGGTAGAGCTCGCCGACGAAGGTGCCGTCCATGTCGAAGGTGGCAATGCGGTCCTCTGGGCGGATGTAGTTGGCGGACGAGGGGTTGGTGACGTCCTCGACGTATTCCTGCAGGGCCGTCAGCGAGGCGCAGGAGTTCCACGAGGGGAAGTAGTCTTTCTTGGGTGCGGTTTCCTCCTTGCTGCAGCCCACGAAGAGCAGCACCAGAGAGACGAAGAGCAGGGATAGGCGTTTTTTCATGATATATTTTTTTTTAGTTTTGGAAATTCTTTGCCAGGCGGCGGATGTAGATGCTGAAGAAAAGCTTCTCCGGCAGGTTGGGTTTGTCGTAAGCGTAGCGGAGTATGACGTCGAAGCAGGCGAAGCGGGCCGCCTCGCGGTCGAAGTCGGCGTGGTCGGCGCTGCCGGTGTAGGCGTGGGCGAAGGCGTCCCAGAAGCGGTGGAACTGGTCGCGTGTCACGTGGAAAAGGCCCTGCACGTACTTCATGCTGGAGTATACGTTGCAAAGCATGTAGAGGTGGCCGACGTCGAACATGGGGTCGCCGTAGCCGAAGCGGTCGAGGTCGATCCAGTAGTGCCGCTCGCCGGAGAGGATGAGGTTGCCCATCTGGAAATCGCCGTGGAGGCAGGTGGTGGCGTCGGGGATGCGCTGTGCGAAGGCTTCGAGGGTGCTGAGGGTTTTGCGGCCAACGAACTGCACCCTTCCCAAGGCCTGCAGCAGCTGCGCTTTGCGGCTGGGGAAGAAGCCAGTGTCGCAGGGGGTGGCGAAGAGCTCTTTGCCACGGGTGCAGAGCAGCGTGGCCATCTCCTCGGTCCGCTCGGGGTTGTCGCAGCAGATGCGCCCGAGCGACCTCTTGGGCTTGATGAGCTCTGAGATGGTGCCGTAGGCGTCGCCCACGCGGACTATCTCCCTCATCTCAGGGGTGTCGAGGCCCAGGGCATGCACGGCCCTCGACACGTCGAACTCCTTCCTCACCGCCTCGAGGGTGCTGAGGCGGCTGTTGCTTATCTTGAGGATGGCGCCGGCGTTTGCTCCGTCCGGGTCGCCGCACTGCGGGGCAGCCTGGGGGCGGGCTACGTAGGTTTTGCCGTTGCCCCCTTCGCCCACCTGTTGCCACTGGGCGAGGTCTATCTCTCTGATTTCTTTGTCCATGATGTTGCTCTTTTCCCGGTTTGCTGGCTGGTGGCCGGCGTTCCATTTGACCTGCAAAAGTACGTAGAATTATTCTATTGGCAAAATCTTTTTTCTGTATGTTAGGAATTTATTGTATCTTTGCACTTTCTTTAGCCGGTCTTTTTGATGCCCGCCGAAGGAGATAGAATATTGAATATTAACACTTTTATGGGTCTTGGGGACGGTCCCCGAGGCTGCGGTAAAGTAATAGAAAACAATAAAAAACAACAATGAACGAACACATTATCACTAAGCGTTTCGACCTCGGCGACGGCCGCATGATCGAAATCGAGACCGGCAAGCTGGCCAAACAGGCCGACGGCGCTGCCGTTGTCCGCATGAACAACACGATGCTTCTGGCCACCGTCTGCTCGAAGAAAGAGGTGGGCGAGAACGTCGACTTCATGCCTCTCACCGTTGACTATCAGGAAAAATACGCCGCCATGGGTCGCTTCCCCGGCGGTTTCTTCAAGCGCGAGGCCCGTCCCTCGGAGCATGAAATCCTCATCGCCCGCCTGGTGGACCGCGCCCTGCGTCCCCTCTTCCCCGACAACTTCCACGCCGAGGTGCAGGTGAGCATCACCCTCATCAGCGGTGACCACGACACCATGCCCGACCAGCTGGCCGCCCTGGCCGCTGC
>OCVV011297462.1_pt1 | contig 49133 bp, 82 predicted proteins | sample 1539721 | NCBI WGS metagenome assembly OCVV01 (sample SAMN02144230, study PRJEB22623) | gut metagenome | biome: sheep rumen | host: Ovis aries | place: New Zealand | reverse complement strand
GACCCGCCCACGCCAGCCGGTCAGCTGATCGCCACGCAAGCCGCGCTCGTGCAGGCAAAGGACAGCGAAATTCTTTTTCTCGCGCAGCAGTTCAATCCCGAAACCGCCGAGGGCCGCTGGCAAGACGCGCTCGGCAAAATCTACTTTTTAACGCGAAAGACCGCCGAAAGCACCGTGGTAACGTGTGCCTGCGGCGGTCTTTATAATACCGTCATTCCGGCGGGCAGCATCGTGCAGAGCTCCGACGGCTATCAGCTGGCGAGTATCGACGATGCGACGATCCCCGCGAGCGGAACGGTGAACGTCGAGTTTGCCGTTACCGAGACCGGCCCCGTAGAAATCTCCGCTGGTTCGGTCACGAAAATCGTCACCGTCATTCCCGGCTGGGACACGGTGACGAATGCGGCAGCGGGCGTGCTCGGGCGCAACGAAGAAACGCGCACGGAGTTTGAGACGCGCCGCTATAACTCAGTCGCCGCGAATGCGCAGGGCAGCGTGTTAGCGATTCAGGGCGCTATCGCTCAAGTTGACGGCGTGCTCGACTGCGTTGTGATGGAAAATTCGACCAATGAGCAGATCACCGTTCACGGCGTGAACATCGACCCGCACAGCATCTGCGCGAGCGTCTACGGCGGCGACGGTTCGGACATTGCCGAGGCTATCTACCGCCGAAAGGACGCCGGATGCGGCACGACTGGAAACACGGTCGTTTCATACGTCGACGCCGACTATAACAACGCCGTCTACACATACAACATTCTCAGGCCCACGCCGACAGCTGTAAAAATGACGGTCACGATTAAACAGACCGACGCCACGCCAGCGAGCATCGCGGAGGATATTAAAACCGCGCTTGTCGCTGACTTTTACGGACAGGGCAGCAATGCCCGCGTCAGTACGGCGGCGATTCTGTATGCTTCGCGGTTTTATCCCGTGGTCATCGCGGCGGGCGTCTCGGATTTCGTCAGTCTTGAAATCGCGCTCGGCCCCGGCTCGCTCGCGTCGTATATCGACATCAACGCGGATCAGGAGCCGACTCTCAGCGAAGACGATATAACCGTGGTGATCCAGTCATGACGGCGCGGCGCGATTTCATCGAATTAGAAGAAACAACGATTCTTTCACAGTACAGCGCCAGCCCGCGCATTCTCGCACTTGCGCGAGGCTTCGCGCTGAGACTCGACCCCGCGCCGGATATTGACACTCTTTTCGAGAATGTCTTCGACATTGAGACTGCTCGAGGCTGGGGCTTGGATAACTGGGGCAGAATCTTGGGCGTGCCGCGCGGCGTACAAGTCGCGACTGTTGATTGGTTCGGTTACTACGGCTCCGGCTTACAGCCGTGGAATCAAGCGCCGTTTTTCAACACGAACCAAGCAACCGACAACTACCCGTTGACCGACGAATCGTATAGGAAATTGCTTATGTACAAGGCCGGGGCAAACATAGGGAGCGCAGACGCAGCGACTATCAATCGTCTGCTGTCTCAGGTATTCCCTAACTTCGACCACATCGTAGACAATGGCGATATGTCTATCCGTGCGGTCTTCAACGATTACTTACAGCCAATCGACGTTGGAATCCTCAATACCTACGGGGCGCTCAATAAAGGCGCTGGTGTCCAGTGGGTTTACCTGTCCGTCAACCCGAACGAGGTGTTCGGATTTGACGATAGCGGCTTCCAGCCATTCGATTGTGGAGTTTTCATTCCTTATCAAATTGTGATTATGTGAGGTGACTTCAATGCCACAGCCGAACAAAATTCCTAAGCCTTTTGCGGCGAGCGGTGATAAGAACACAATCCCAGAAAGCACAGAAACTATTGGACTCGCCTCATGGAACGAGGGCTTCCCCGCAATTACATCTATCCCGTTTGCTGAGGGGGGGCTCGCGCCAAAGAGAACTGATTTTAACGGCATTTTCAACGCGCTCAGTCTGGCGACCGTCTGGCAACAGCAGGGCGGTTTTTATGAATATGACGCAACGACCGATTACGAGGTCGGAAACGTAGTTGAGTACGACAATGATCTTTACAAATGCTTGTCTGCAAATGGGCCAAGCAGCGCAGTAAAAGCCCCCACTGACACAACCGTTTGGAGTAAAGTCATGACTGCCGCAGACGCGGCGGCGCTGTATTTGCCGCTTTCCGGCGGGACGATGAGCGGGGATATTAGATTTGTAAATAATGCGTACATCACACGAACAACAGATGCGGGGACGTTGGCATTATATGCCGGGTCTGGATCAAACACTGGCGGCGAGCTGGTGTTATATGGCAAAGACACAGGCTATTTCCCGGGGGAGTTTCAGCTTCGCGCGAAAGATGGTGTAAACACACAGACCTTACGAGGCAATCCCGACGGCACGCTGACGTGGGCCGGGAAAAATGTTGCCTGTTTTGCGAACTTTTCTTCCGGTGCTTCTGGATATGCGCGATTTACAAATGGGTTGCAATTCTGCTGGGGTTATGACAACATTCCTGAATCGAATAAAAATTCTGGGAAAGCGATTACTTACGCCTTGCCGTTTTCTTCTGTTCCCCGTCTCATGCTTTCACTTAGACCCGGTTCGGCACATACTTCCTGTGATACACTAATAGCCTACCCTAATTCGTCAACAGGCGCAACGATTTATCTGAATAATCCTAATGGACGCGGCTTCGGACAATTTAGTTATTTAGCTGTTGGAACATATTAAGGGGTGATAGTAATGATTGGAATAGCGTTTGTTAAACCTCTTGCTGACCTCGACGCTTATGCGAAAGCCGCCGAATGGTGCAATGTCCATTGCGCGAGAATCGTTGAATACCCTGACCGATATGAAGTTGAAGCAATCCCCGCGCCGCCAGAACCGACATTTGACGAACTGAAAGCGCAGAAAAAAGCAGAAATCGCGGCGGCGAGATATGAGGCTGAAATTGCGGGAACAACTGTCAACGGCATTTTGATTGACACGGGGCGCGATAGTCAAGCGTTGATTACTGGCGCGGCGCTTGCGGCAGTCATTGATGATAGCTATTCGCTAAACTGGAAGACCGAAAACGGCTTTATCCATCTGACTGCTTCCGAAATCATTGCCGTAGCACAGGCCGTCCGCGCTCATGTTCAGGCTTGTTTCGACCGTGAAGGCGAACTTGTCGCGCAAGTTGACGCGGCAACAACGAAGGAAGAACTGGACGCTATCGTCATTTCATTTGAGTAATAGACAAGCCCCGCGAAGTGCGGGGCTTTGTTTTTTGTGGAGGTGAAAGTATGAGCCAGCCTAATAAAATCCCCCAAGCATGGGCGGTTGGTGGCGACTACAACGATATACCAAAAGAAGACGCCGGAACTGGCCTCGCCTCGTGGGAGGAAGGATTCCCGCCAGAAACACAGACGCCGCTTGCCGCTGGTGGCGTTGCCCCCAGACGGCAGGATATGAACGGTGCTCTGAATTGGATGAGCAGCTCTTTGCTGTGGTATCAACAGGGCGGATTATGGCAATACGACGCGCTTGAAGACTATGAGCGCGGCAACGTCGTTCTTCAGAACAATTCGCTTTATTACTGTATTTCCAACAACGGGCCAAGTGGCACGGTCAAGAGCCCGGCAGCTGACAGCAACGAAGCCTATTGGAAGCCTATCATTTTTGCTAACGGCAAGCACCCCGACCCTGACCATCTCGCGAATCCGGCAGTATTACAAGTGCTCCAAGCGGTTTATCCTGTTGGCTCAATTTATTGTAGTTACGGCAACACGTCGCCCGCCACGCTATTTGGATTCGGCACATGGCAAAAAATCGAAGGCCGTTTTTTACTCGGCGCGAACTCGACGTATTCACTCGGCTCAACTGGCGGCGCGGCTACTGTTGCGCTGACGGTAGCACAACTTCCCGCGCACAGCCATGGTGCATCGAGTGCGAGCGCGGGGGCGCATACTCACGCAGTGAGCGGCACAGCAGCGAGCGCGGGCGCTCATACTCATAACGCATCGAGCGCGAGTAATGGCGCACATACTCACGAAGTTGACGGCACGGCGGCCAGTGGCGGCGCACATACGCACAGCGCGAGCAGTGCGAGCGCGGGCGCACATACGCACACAATTACAGTCAACAGCGGCGGCGCACATACGCACAGCGCGAGCAGTGCAAGCAACGGCGCTCATACGCATACACGCGGGACGATGAACATTACTGCCGAAGGGTTCATGGGAGAGAGCACGGACACTGGAGGCAACTACGAACAGTTTAAAAATCAGGCTAAAGGCGCTCTATATTGGGGGAAGCCGGGCAGTTATGGCTCAAATGGCGGCATTGATAAAGACGACTATATCGGCATTTTTGACGCCTCCCGCTCATGGTCTGGCGCGACGTCTTCAAACGGCGCACATACTCACACAATCACGGTCAACAGCGGCGGTGCTCATACACATACGGCAAGTAGCGCGAGCGCTGGCGCACACACTCATAACATCACGGTCAACTCCGGCGGCGCTCACACTCATAACATCAGCGGCACAGCCGCGAGTGCTGGCGCTCACACTCACACGATCACGGTAAACAGCGGCGGCGCACACACTCATAATATCTCTGGCACTGCCGCCAGTGCGGGCGCTCATACTCACACGATCACCGTATCGAACACTGGAAGCGGTCAGGCTCATAACAATATGCCGCCGTATCTGGCGGTTAACATGTGGAGGCGCACGGCATGAGCATGATGAACTACCCCCCTCACTTCACACGGCGCGAGTTGACTTGTAAATGCGGATGCGGACTGTGTAATCCTCGCGATGAGCTTTTACATCTTGCCGAGGCTGTGCGGCACGTTATCGGCGACACTCCCATGCATGTAAATTCCTGTTGCCGCTGTGAAAGACACAACAGGGCCGTCGGTGGCTCGCCCACCTCAAAACATTTGACCGGGCGAGCGCTTGATTTTCGCCCTGCGGCAATGTCCGTTTTTGCCGCATACGCGAAGATCGTCACAGCATGGGAGCGCGGTGAGCTTCCCGAGCTGGGCGGCATCGGACTGTACACCAAGAAAAATTTTATTCACATTGACACGTTCCACGCCGCAGACGGCCATCTGAGGAAGTGGCGCGAATGACTGAGCAGAGCGATAAGAGCCTTCTCGATATTGCGATCACTGGTGGGGTGGGCGCTTTCGTCGCGGTCATTTTCGCCGCGATCCGAGCCGCGAGAAATCACATGGATGAAACATTCAACGTCCAACGCTTCGCTGTCGGTCTGTTCAGCGCGGGCGGCGTCGGTGCTCTTGTTGCATGGGGGCTAGATTATTTCGGCGTCGGGAAAGAACTGTCAGCCGTTATCATCGCCATGTGCGGCTATACTGGCGGGCGCTTGCTTGATATAGTCGAGGCCGAAATCCCCGAGACGCTCAAGGCCGGATTTGACGGCATCCAGAAGCGCCTGTCCGAAGGGCGGTGGAAAAATGATTGACGTGGACGAGATTCTTGATCGGATGAGGATGTACAATCGCGTGATTCTGTTCGCCGTCGCAGTCGTGGTCTTGCTTCTGGCGCTCTGGCTTTTGTCAAACAGTGCCGGACGGCGCGAAGTCGGCGCAAAGCTGACAGAAATCAAACAAGTCACCAAGACCAACGAGCGCCGCGCTGATGAGATCATCGACGCGGCGAAATCACGAGAGGAGGCGGCGAAACGTGAGACGGGTGAAAGCATTCGTGCTGTGTCTGACGATCATCTCCCTGCTGTGCTCGCGGGGCTTCTCGCAGACTACCGAAACGGGCGTTGACGCGCTCAGAATCCATGCCGGATGGGCGGCCCCTGCGGCTGGCTATTACCTGACCGATTCGGCCATGCGCGACACGATAGCCGGGTGGACGGAAGCGCGAAAAATCGCTGACGTGCGGCAACAGGCGCTTGAAGCGCTCCGCGATGAGGTGCGAGCACAGCAGGCCGATTTAATCCGACAGCTCGCAGAGCTACAGCGCGAGATCACTGCTGAACGGTCATTGTGGCGTTCCCGCGTTCGTCGTGGCAAAGTGCAGGGCTTTGTTTATGGCGCTGTGCTCGGCTTCGGCGGCGGGTATCTTGTCAGGCGGAATAATCCATGATAAAATAATGTCAACAGTTCCCGGTGTTTCTCACCGCGCAGATTGTCCAGCGCGGTGACATACTCGCCGGGACTTTTTATCCCCTGTCGATTCGTCGGCAGGGGATTTATTTTTTTATCTAAACGCCGCGCCATACTCGAAACCGTACACGTAAAAAGACGCGAAACGCTGTAATACGTTGATAATACTGAAATGATGATAATTTGTTCGGCGGCCTTTCCCTCCGCCATTATAAAAAGACTGAATAGGACTGAACGCGACAAAACCCGCCAAACGGCGGGTTTTTCGTTTATAATCATCCCGTCGACGTGTCATTTTCGGACTGTCTCGGACGGGCAGACCGTACACAAAACCGGACACGCGGCAAAATGGACGATGAGGGAGAAATCACAAATGTTTACAACGTTCACGGCTGGAAAGCTCGCGGCGTCAGATAAAGACCGGCTTGAGCCTGATTCTGACGGCCTGTATTTGATCGTCAGAAAGTCAGGGCGCAAAACGTGGCTTGTGCGCTACTACACCGGCGGCAAGGAGAAGAAACTCACTCTCGGCGACTATCCGGCGGTCAGTCTGCAAGAGGCACGCCGCCAGCGTGACGAGATCAAGGCCCGCGTAAAATCAGGCATGAGCGCCCGTGATGAGGGCGCGGGCCTGACGTTTGAGAAAGTCGCGCGGGAATGGTGGCGACTGAAAAGACCGCGCTTGTCGGCGCATTATGCGAAAAACGTCGAATACCGGCTCGAACATTACATTCTTCCCGCCGTGGGCGGCGTGGCGCTGACTGCATTCAAGCGACAGACGGGCGCGGCGTTCCTTCACGGCCTCGCGGAGCGCGGTACAGTTGAGACCGCGCGGCGATGCGGTGAGATCGTTGCTGCCGTTATGAACTACGCGCTCGAAAGCGGCTACATCGAGTATCACGCCTTGAACGGAATCACGCGCAGCATACCGCCCGTAGAAAAACAACCGTTCCGGCACATCGAAGACCCGGCGCAGTTCGGGCGGCTGCTGGCCGCTATTGACGGCATTGCGTCCACGGTCACGCGGACGGCGTTGCAGATCGCCGCGTTGTGCTTTCCACGAGCCGGCGAACTTCTCGCGGCGACGTGGGCGGAAATTGACCTCGATGCAGCATTATGGACGATTCCCGCCGCGCATACCAAGCGCAGGCGTGAGCACCTTGTTCCGCTGTCGCGTCAGGCCGTCAAGGTGCTGACAGATTTACAGCAACACGAACGGCGCGAGATTTATACCAGCACGCCGGATATTTCGCGGCGTTTCGTCTTTCCGGCCCCGCTCGGCCGGTCTGCGCTGACTGAGGCCGCACTGCTCAAGGCGCTAAAGACGCTCGCCGCGCATGGAGCGCCATTGTCGACGATCCACGGCTTTCGGCACACTGCGAGCACGCTGCTGCACAGTCGCGGCGAGAACACACTGCACATCGAGAAACAGCTCGCTCACCTCGACCCGAACCGCATCAGAGCTGTATATAACAAGTATGAATTTCTCGACGAGCGCCGCGCCATGCTCCAGCGCTATGCCGATTATCTAGACGCGCTAAAAGGATAAAAAAGACCGTCAAGGCGGGCAACCTTGACGGCAGAAAGAAGGAGTCGAAACCAATTATATCGACGCTCAGATTATATACCATTTTGCGGGCGTGCGCAAATTGCTATAAATTAACTTGCCCGTAATTTGCCTGTAATTTGCCCGTAAGTTTCATTTTGGGCGCTTTTTACTTGACCGGCATTTGACTGATAAAACGCGAACGCCTGCAAACACTGAATCCGTTTATTTGACCGGCATTTGACTGTAAGTTTCGGCAAGTTACAATTAACTTGCCCGTAATTTGCCGACGCACATAAACATAAAGATTTTCGTGCTCGTGTTGCACATTTTTATTAGACCTGTTATAGTAACGACAAAGAAGCCGCCGTCCTGCCGAGACACAGGAAGCGGCATGTCTCACCCCGCGCCGACCTCGAAGGAGGAAGCGCGGGGATTTTTTTAGCAGAAAATAATGATTTGCGTGTTGACAAAAAAAATGATTTGCGCTAGAATAATCTCAGAACGACAGAGGGCGAAGCACTTAAATCAAAGGAGGACGAAAAATGAAGAATCAGGAACAGCTTTTAAAAATCGTCGCACGAATCCGCGAGACGCTTACCGCTGAATACGGCGAGAAGTTCACGGCGCTGACGCAAGACGAGAAAAATAATATCATGATTTGCGTCCTTCACGACCTGGCGACAAGAAACAGCGCAGTCATGCGAGTAGCGGCGAATGCATTCCTCGAAATGATTTAAACAAGTCGAAACCTAGGGCGGCCACGCGCCGCCCGATGGTCTGACCGTGAGGCGGTCACTGATGAGACTAGAAGGAGGGGTTGAACATGTGGTTTGACAAGTATGTAAAAAAAGGCGGCTCTATGCCGACCACGTCGATTTGTGGTTATAGCGCTCATGTCGACTTTGATCCGATGGGCGAGCTCACCGAAGCACAGGTCGATGCGAGCTGGAGTTGGTATGTTGCCGAGGTTAATAACGCGCTTCCCGATTTCGCTGAGTGGAGTCCTGCAACATCATCGATCATCGTGCCTGTTGACAAGGTTCACGAGCTGGACGAGTTTTTCGATAAGTACAGCTGGGATGATCTGCTGAATGATGTTTTTAGCAAGTATGTCAAAAACTGTGACGACATTATTGGAGGTGATGCATAAAAATGACCAAAAGAAGCACAGCAGTAAATCAGGCGTGGAAGAAAGAAGCGGTTGCAATCGCGACGGGGAAGACGGGCGAAACTCTGTATTACATCCCGAGCAAGCGCGGCCTGTTCGTAACTGACGGCGCGGCCGTCATTGGCCTGACCGTCACTGAGGCGAAAGAAATGATCGAGCGCGACGGAATGACGCAGCTTGCGCCCGTCCCGACATGGGACGAAATGACCGAAGAATATATTAGAGTCAGGCGCGAGCACCGCGCGGCCCTGCGAGGTGAAGCGGAATGAAGGCCGTCCGTGATGCAACGCGATGCGACACGGCCACGGCGCGAAAGCTCGGCACGGCGGGCGGCCTGACGCTGTACAAGACGAAGAGCCGAAAGTTTTTCTTCGCTGACGGGCACGATCTGCGCATCATTCCGGCGACGGAGGCATATACCTGGCTTGCGCTGAACGTCGACAAGGCGGCGGCAGAAAGCGCTTTTGGGGAAGAAAACCGCCAGCGGATCACGGTCGATCTGCCCGCGAGCCTGCTAGGCAAGATCGACGCCGCACGTGACGCCGACAACCGATCACGCCGCGCCGTGATCGAGGCGGCTCTGCGAAAGGTGTTCGGAGAATAGAAAGGGGAAGGATTTAGATGAAAAAATTTCACATTTTCTTGAACGGTTTTGATTATGGCGTATTTAAAGCGCAGAATAAAGAACAGGCGCTTGATTCTTTAGCGCAAGAAGCGGGATATAAAGACTGGCAAACGGCAGTGGAAATGACTTCTTCGCCGACTGATGACATTTATATCGTAGAAGAATAAAACAAGCCCCGCAGCTGGTGACAGAATGAGACCGGTTGCGGGGCTTTATTTTTTTGTCAACACAAAAAGATCGCCCGCCGGGGAAAGGATGAAACCCGGCGGGCGATCTCTTCAAAGGAGGTTGTGCAGTTTGCACGAATGGAACGATGAGAGAAAGGGTGATGCGTGTATCTTATCATTGCGGCTTCTGGACGGTTTGAACAGTACCATAAAACGGCAACCCGGTCAAGACTAAAATCAAGCGGCGGCGCTCATGCCAGTGTGAGCGCCGCCGCTATTTTTTTTATCTGCTTTCAGCCGCGCTCAGCGTTGACGTTGCACCAAAACGGCGGCGGCGGCTTCTGCGCCGTCTGTTTTGCGGGAAGCGTCGTCTGCGGCGATCTCCGCGAATCCACTTATAACCGCCTTTTCGACTGCGCACATATCGCGCTTGAGCGGGCATTGGCAAGGCCGTTACCGCCGCGCATGACATGAGCGCACAGACAAGCATGATCTTGATAAAACGCATTACAACCCCTCCTCTTATCTTATCGTCCTTCGCAGCTGCACGACCGGCCCCCAGATGGAGAACCGCGACGGCTCGGCAACTTCGGCGGCGCTGAGTTTAAAAGCATCTACATCGCTGTACAGCGTCACCCCGCCGTCGTCGTTGCGAACGACCTTTTTTGCACTCAGAGCGCCGTCCCAACAGATAACGCAGATTTGTCCCTGTCGCGGCGTCACGGCGGGATTGATGATGAGCACATCGCCGTCGAAGATGCGCGATTTTTCCAGGCACGCGCCGTCTGCACGAACAGCGACAGGCGGGCGCAGATCGTCATAAATGCCGCCAAGTTCGCTGATGCTGTATCGATAGATTTCATCCGGCCCATTTTGGATTTCGTCATATGCGGGAATACCCGCGCCGCAGCACGCCGTCACCTCACGCGACAAGAGCGGCACAGAGATCATCCGCCCGCGCGGCACGGTCAGCGGCGTGACGTCTGACGGCATCGGGGCTTCGCCGTCGTCAATGCCGACAAGATACGAAAGCGGCACGTCCAGCGCCGTGGCGATCTTTTCCAGTTCGTCAGACTTCGCCGCGCGGCGGCCTTTTTCGAGGCGCATTACAGAAATTTCCGAAATGCCGATTTTATCTGCCAGTTCCCGTTGCGAAAGCCTTGCCCTTTCTCTTGACGCTTTAACCCGTGTCCCTAGTGTCATCGCCGCTTCCTCCCTTTTCCTTATACTAGCAAAAATGTTAGTTCTGTGCTAGTATCAGTATTGTTATTTTTCGACGAACAAAAAAGAGAGCTTACCTCTTGACACTTACAAATTTGTTTGTATAATAGCAAGTGACGAACAAAAAAGATAGTGAGGTGATAGCGTGCTGAATCTGAAACCGTACAGAGTAGCGCGTGGAATCAGTCAGAAAACGCTCGCGCACATTATCGGCGTTTCTGAGTTGACGATCATCAGATGGGAAAAGCGGCGCTCGAAGCCGAACGCGAAATATCTCCCGGCATTGTGCGCGGCGTTGAAAGTCCCGCTCGATGAGCTTTTAACGTTTAAGGAGGAACGGGCATGACCGCGAATGACTTTTTCGCGCAGACTGTCGCCGACGCCGTGAAAGAAGCAATCGCGCCGCTTGTCGCGAGAATTGACACGCTGGAGCGGCTTCTCACGGCTACAGGCGGAGAACGCGCGGCGGACATGCTGACGCGGGAACAGGTCGCCGCCCGCCTGAGAGTGAGCGAGCGGACGGTCGAGCGGTATGTAGCAAGCGGAAAACTTCACGCGCCAGTGGGCGAAGGCCGTTTAAAGCGCTGGCGCGTGCAGGATATTCGAGACTTCGGGGAGGCGGTTTGATGAGAAAGCCGTTTGAGCTAGGCGCGGACGTGGCGCGGGCGCTGGATGAGATTATCTGCATCAACGACGATCTGCCCGCTGAATATCTTGAACAAGTCGAAAGGAGACGTGCGGGAAATGACGATCGAAGCAGAGAAGGCGCTGTGTGAGGCGTTCACGGTTGTTTTTATGCTGTGGCTGGCGGCGACAGGAGCGCTGGCGTGGCTGTGGGAAAGGAGAGGACGCTGATGAAAGTTTATGTCGAAATCGATACAAAACTTCGCAATGCGGCTATTGTCTGGGCGCTGAAACACGGCCTAGACATTTTCGGAGCTAGAGGCGGAGTCATAACGGCGAAGGTTATCTCGCGCATTTTGAAAGAATTTTTGACGGCAAGCGGAGATTATTCGGAATGAGTAAGACATACAACCGCGTTTATTCGCGGGGATTCAGAGCCGGACGCAAGGCCACACGATGGGAGAAATTCTGCTGGCTGCTCAAGCACCGCCGCCGCGACGTGGAGGACTGGTTGACCGACAACGACGCGAAGGACGCTGATTTTCTCGTTATCGTTACCGCCGTCACGCTGATCGGCATCGCGGGCGTGTTGATGGTCTTCGCGGCGAGAGTATAAAAAGCGCCGCTGACGTGGTGGCACACATCAGCGGCATAACAAAAAAACGGCCAGTGTTTTCTTTGTCGGCCTGATTATAGCACATCAGGAGGGAATTTTGAAATGATGAGTCTCGAATACCAAATCGAGCACTTCTGCGACGACTGCCCGCACTGCTACGACTGCGGCGGCATGGATTACGCCTTCGGCGCTCCGATGTACGTGCATGAAACGACGTGCAAGGCGCTCGGCGATCCCGAGGATTTAGCTTGCCCGGAGCGGGCGGAGTATGCGGCACTTCTGGCGGAACTGGACGAACAGAACACGGAGGATGAAGAGAATGAATGATCGGTTGATCGCGAGTCTTGAGAGTATGCAGGACACGCTGACGGATATTTCGACGGCGGTGGAACGCAAGCGCGACGCGCTGAGTGATTTCCTTGAGGCGATGGACGCTTCAATCCGAAAACTGGATGATGCTCTGGAGGTCTTGAGGAAGTCGAAAGAGGCTAACCTTTTCTGACCAAAGGGGCGCGGCGATGGACATTATTCACGAGAAGATGAAGCCGGGAGCGTTTTCTTCCGGCATCTACGACTGCTACACGAACGCGGAATACCACGCGCATGAGGCCGTGAGTAAATCGGGGCTTGACCTTATCCACAAAAGCCCCGCGCATTACAAGGGCGCGAAACACGTTGAAACGCCCGCAATGAAACTGGGCACAGCTGTTCATGCGCTTGTACTGGAGCCAGCGAAGTTTGCCGCGACGTATTGCCTGATCGACGGCGACAGGCGCACGAAGGCGGTCAAAGATGAAGTCAAAGCCGCAGAAAGCGCGGGGAAAGTTGTTTGCACGCATGAAGAGCTTGACCAGTATGCGGCCATGGCTGAACAGGTGACAAGATCGAAGATCGGCGCGGCTCTACTGAAAGACTCGATCCGAGAACACAGCGTATTTGCAGAGATTGACGGAGTTCACGTTAAGTGCCGCCCCGACGGTTTTAATGAGCGGCTCGGGATGCTGTTTGACCTGAAAACAACGAAGGACGCCAGCTCGCAGGGCTTCGCGCAGTCAGTCGGCAGGTACCGATATTACGTGCAGGACGCATTTTACAGGCACGTCTTGAGCGCTGTCACAGGCTCGGATGCGGATGATTACAGCTTTGTATTTATCGCGGTGGAAAGCACGCCGCCGTATGCAGTCGCGTTTTATCAGCTTGACGAGATGGCGACGCTGCAAGGATGGGTCGAAGCTCGCGATGATATGAGGCGGTACAAAGACGCGCAGACAAGCGGCAAGTGGTGCGGCTATTCGCCGAAGATCGAAAGCCTGTCCTTGCCGAGGTGGGCGGTTATTACTGAATAGGGGGATTGCAGAAATGACAGAAAATACAGTAGTGGCAACAGTCGCGCAGTCGGAAGGGCTTATCAGCCCTTTCAGCAGTTCGAGCAGTTTTGAAACGGCGCAGAGAATGGCGAAATGCCTCGCATCTTCGACAATCGTTCCCGATGCTTTCAGAGGTCAGCCGGGGCTCGCGAACGCCATGATCGCGATTGAACTCGCGGCGCGGCTGAACGTGAGCGTGATGCAGATCATGCAAAACTTGTACGTCATTCACGGCAGACCGGCGTTTTCTTCGCAGTTCATCATTGCGGCGATTCAGAGCTGCGGCAGATATTCGGCGCTGAAATATGACATTCGCCGAGACGCTGACGGATCACCAATCGGGTGCATCGCTTATGCGACAGAACTGGCCACGGGCGAGCGTCTTGAAAGCCCTGAGATCACCATGCAGATGGCGAAAGATGAGGGCTGGCTGTCGAAGAGCGGCAGCAAGTGGAAGACCATGCCGGAAGTGATGCTCAGATACCGCGCCGCTTCCGCGTTCGGCAGACTTTACGCGCCCGATGTGCTGATGGGCTTCCGCTCACAGGAAGAGGTCGAAGACATGACTTCACAAGCAGTGCCGGTGCCGCCGTCGAAGACGGATAAGCTGAACGAACTTCTGGACGCGGCAGAAGCGGAACAGCCAGAAGAAAAGCCGTTCCCGAAAAGCACCCGCGACATTCTCAACGCGGAGATCGAAGACGCTGAAACGGTCAGCGAGGGGGAGAACAAATGAGCAAACTGAACACTAACAGCGTAATCATCACCGGCAACGTCACACGCGACGCCGAACTGAGATACACCGCGAAACAAACGCCCGTCCTTGGCTTCACCGTAGCGTGCAATCGTCAGGGACAAGACGGGCAGAGCACGGCTGACTTCTTCCCGGTCGTGCTGTGGGGCAAGAGCGCGGAGGCGCTTGAAAAGTATCTGGTCAAGGGGAAAAGCGTCTTGGTCAAGGGCAGATTGCAGACGCGCAGTTATGAGAGCAAGACGGGCGAGAAGCGCAACGTCACCGAGATCGTCGCGGACAACTTTGGCGGCGTGGAACTTCTCGGCGGTGGCGAGCGTGCGCAGGGCGGCTATACTCAGCAGCCGCCCGCGCAGAATCAGCGCCCGCAGAGCGCCAGAGGCGGCTGGAATCCCCTTGTCGTGGACGAACCGGCACCGAGTGCGCAGAGCGCGAGAACGCAGGAACAGGGAGACTTCCCGTTTTAAGGCGGCGGCGTCATGGCAGAGGGCGAGAGGAAACCGTTTATCATGCTCCAGCTTTCGCTGTGGCGTGATAAACGGCTGACCGGCAATGAAAAGCTCGTTTTAATATCGCTTCTCTGTCACTACAACACGGAGAAGCGGCGAGCGTGGCCGTCGTTGAATACGATCGCAGAAGAATGCGTATGCTCGCGGGTCGTCGTCTGGCAAACGTTGAAAACGCTTGAAACGAAAGGTTTCATCAAGTGCGAAAAAACTGCCGGGAAAGTGACGCAATACGAACTGACATTCGACGGTATACCCATTCAGAATTTTAACGGGTATACCCATTCAGAATCTGAACCGGTTGAACATACCACCCATTCAGAATCTGAACCGGTAAACAGCATACCCATTCAGAATCTGAACGGGGGGTATTCAGAATCTGAACGGGTACCCATTCAGAATCTTAATACCACCCATTCAGAATCTGAACCCGAACTATATCTAAGAACTAAATCTATTAGAACTAAATCTATTGAACTAGAAAAACCGCAAAATTCGCGCGGCGATTTTACAGACGACTTCGAAGAATTTTGGAGAGCTTACCCGAAGTCGAAAAATCCCGACAAAACGCCGACGCGGAAAAAATACGAGGCGCTACGCAAGAAGGGCGTCAGCGGCGAAGACTTGTTAAAGGCCGCGCAGGGCTACGCGAGATCAATGCAGGGGACAGACCCGCGATATATCAAACACGGCGCGACATTCCTAGGGCCGCAGGAGCCATGGCGGGACTATCTGAACGAACCGGAAGCAACGGCGGCAAAGACAGACGGCCCGCCGGATGCGGAGGAACTTTTTCCCAATTTGGCCGCATGGTGGCGGCGTAATCAGGAGGCGAACAACGATGGAGCGAACAGACTGGACGACATTCCGGGAATACCTTGACGCCGTGTTCGAGCAATACGGCAAGCCCGCGCTCACTGACGCAGGGGCGCGGATCATGTTCGAGAACTTGCGCGACATGCCGCTTGAAACGGTGCTGAACGGCCTCAATCTGCATGTGAGGATGAACCGCTATATCCCGCCGAACGCGGCATCGGTGCGGGAGCTTGTCGGCAATGAGCTTGCAGTGAAGGCGCTCGATAAAGTGCAGACGGCATCGAAGTTCATAGCGAGCGACGCGAGCGTGAGATTTAACGACCCCCTGATTCACGTCACGATTGAGCGCTGCGGCGGCTGGACGGCGTTTTATTTTCTGACGCAGGCCGAGAAGCGCGAGCAGTTCCTTCCCGCCTATGCGGAGGCGTTTCGCAAGCGCGTTGATATTGGCAATGCGCCAGACCACGCAGCGGGCGACTGGGAAAAGCGCGGGGGCTATCTGCATCCGTGGACGCCTGAAAAAATCATCGACGTGGATGCAGAACTTGCGAAGCGCGAAGAGCAAAAGCGGCTGACGGCATAAAGGGAGCAGATAATGAGAATTCCGAAAACTGTAATCGGTTACGAACGAGTCAGGCACGGTGTTTACACCAATGCCCGCGCATTGGCTCAAGCGGCCGGGATCAACGCGGATAAATACGCTATGTTTGAGAGCGGGGCAAAGTATAGACATTTAACGATAAAAGAGGCGGAGGCGGTCGCGCGTGTGCTGAATGTTCCTGTTGGGCTGGTATGCAAGCCTGACGGAACACCGCATGTGATGGGGCAATTTGCTTTCGACTTATGACGCCGCGACAGCTTGACGAGTTGCGAAGCATCCCGATCGGACAGGCCGAGACCGTTATCAACAGGCTCAAGCGAGCGGGGCGCGAGTACGGAGAAAAGCTGATGGACGCATACGAGGAGCGGCTAGCAATCATCACCGAAGGACGCGACGTGCAGCCGGAGGATATTTCAGCGGCGTGGGAGAGTGCGCTGAATGTGGAGTTTGAGAGAGGAGGCAACTGCAAATAACGACGCTCGGCAGACATACGCGCGAGGATTTAAAAGCAATGCAGGCGCTTGACCTCGACGACAAAATAACAATTGCTCGTATCAGGATACAAGAATGGTATGAGCACTGGGACGGCGCGGTCTACGTCAGTTTTAGCGGCGGAAAAGATTCGACGGTACTGCTCCATCTCGTGCGTTCACTTTATCCTGATGTCCCGGCGGTCTACTGTGACACGGGGCTTGAATATCCCGAAGTGCGCGAACATGTGTTTAAAACACCGAATGTGATCGTTCTGAGGCCGAAGATGGATTTTCGAAGCGTGATTGCTAAATACGGTTATCCAGTCTTATCGAAAGAAGCGTCGCAGAGGATTGAAGAAGCAAGAAAAAATCCAAAAACAAAGGCAAGTATTCGCTTTTTGACTGGGAAGAATGCTGACGGTTCAAAGACGGCTTATGGCGCGTCTGATTTAGCGTTGCGCGTATTGAATTCAGATTTCGCTGTGTCTCATAAATGTTGTGCGATTATGAAAAAACGCCCGTTTGCTGTCTTTGAGAAAAAATCGGGTAAAAAAGCACTGAATGGCATGATGGCAGAAGAAGCCAGAAGACGCCAGACATCGTATTTTTTATACGGGTGTAACGCCTTTGATTTAAAGCATCCGGCATCTCGCCCGCTCATGACATGGACGGAACAGGATGTACTCAGATATATCCAGCGCGAGGCGCTAGAAATTCCGTCTGTATATGGCGAAATCGTGCCGGTGCCGATGGGCGATGATACGGCGGGACAGTGCGAGATGTTCGGCGACGGGCGACTCATGACGACGGGATGTGATCGCACAGGTTGCATGTTCTGCATGTATGGCGTCCACCTCGAAAAATGGCCGAACCGTTTCCAGCGTATGAAAATCACGCATCCGGCTGTCTGGCGCTACTGTATGAAACCGTGGAACGAGGGCGGTCTGGGAATGAAACCTGTTTTAGATTTTCTCGGCGTGAAATATGAGTGACGGCGGAAATAAAAACGTCCGTTTTCCGCCCGCCATCGCGTCAGATTAAAAGAACTTGCGCGAGGTCGATAAAGTTATCGAGCGCGAAAAGTTACGCGGTAAATTTTGCGATTTTGGGGCAATGATTACGAAAGGAGTCAGAAATGAGCGAAACGATTTGGCTTGATTTTGCAATCCCGATTATTTCCATCATCATCGGCGTGACGCTTGGGCTGATGATCGCGGCAATTATGAGGGCGAATGACAAATGACGACAGCTGTGGATTATGTAAAAGCGTTTGAAGCGATAAAGACGCTAAACGAGATGGGGAAATTGAAGTTTTGCCCGTTTTGCAAAAACGTCAGGGATTTACAGCTTTTAGATACGCGCGAGACATTCCCGAACAGAGGGTGGGTTAGTTATTTTATTAACTGCCCCGATTGCGGCACTTGCGGGCCAGAAGCGGATACCCCGGAAGAGGCTGTTGCTAAGTGGAACTGCCGTGCGGAGGTGAAAAACGCTTGAATCTGATAAAGACTACTACTGTCTACGGCTCTTTTATCGTGAAGCCTGTCAAATACGCAGACGGCGTATTGTTGGAAACGGATTTCAACGATTTTAGCGTAGCTCTATCATGCGAGGAGGCATTGTCGCTTGCGAATGCACTGCATGCGATTTTGAGTGAGCTAAGAGCTGAAAAGCTCAAGGACATTGGATGTACTGCCGATGCGCTTGATTCTTATATGCCTGGTTCTTGCCCTATCTGCGGTTATCTGGGCATTGTCCGTGAGTTTGCTCAAACTGCGGAAAACGTTGTTCGCCTTGAATGCCCGATTTGCAACGCGATGACACGTTATCGACCGACGCTTAACGATGCGTTGAGTGATTGGGTAGACGGTAAAGTTGAAGAATATGGGGAGGCGGACGGGGATGCGCAAGATTAAATTTCGCGGATTGACTGACGAACATGTCTGGGTCTATGGGTGGTTTACTGACGATGATCTTTCTCCTGACATTATCGACGGTATGAGCACGCGCCATAAAGTGCTCAGCAAGACTGTCGGCCAGTTCACGGGGCTGAAGGACTCGACTGGCAAGGAGATTTATGAGGGGGATATTTTACGCGATCCTGACGGCAGAACCCTTGAAGTCGTTTGGAATAATGGAGCTGGTTCTTGGGAGTGCGTTCGCGAGAATTATCATTTCCTGTTTATCATGCGCTATATCGACACAATGACAGTCATCGGCAACGTCCACGATTCGCCTGAACTTTTGGAGGGGAAAGATGCGTGAAATCAAGTGGAATAGCGAACTTGAAGAACTCGCGCAGACACTCGCCGAGTCGAACAAAATCACAGTTGAAGAGGCGAAGTTAGTCATTAGGTCATGGATTGACTGGGAAGAAGTCGCTTATAACGCGGGAGATTATGACGATGCGTGAGATCAAGTTTCGGGGCCTGCGGGCAGACGATGTTTGGGAATACGGTGATTTTTACACAGTCCAAGAAAAAGATTGGGCCGTTATCAGGGAACCCAAGACTAATGAACGTTTTTACGTTTACCCCGATACCGTCGGCCAGTTCACCGGGCTGAAGGACTGCAAGGGACAGGAAATTTTCGAGGGCGACATACTTCGTTATTTGCTGCCTTGGAGATGGGTCGATACAAAAAGAATCGGTGTTGTCGTTTTTGAGAATTACAGCTTTTACGTGAAGAATGAATATACAACAGATTTGTTATTTAACATCGCTGTTAATTCTGATGGTGCGCCGTTTGAGGTTATCGGCAATATCCACGACAACCCGGAGCTTTTGGAGGTAGAGGTATGAACGGCTGTGACCTGATGGAAGAGCTTGCGCGGCTGAAAGAAGATCGCGACCGGTTGATCGACGAGGCAAAAGACCTGATGCGCGAGCGCGATGAGTTGCGTATGGTGCTGGACGATGAACGGGCGCACTGCGAGGAATTCGGGGACGAGCTAGAACGCGCAGTTGTTGAGCGTGACCAAGCCCGTAAATGTGCCGAGGAAATGCGTGACCTGTACGCCGCTGAGATCGACGAGTCGATAGAAGTGCTCCCGTTTCCGTGGGAGGATGACCATGGCGCAGATAGTGACGGTGAGTGAACCAAAAGACCAAAAGCCGCCTTCCGCGTGGGGCGTCGTTCCGTGGAAAATGCCTGACGGCATGACGGCAGAGACTGCGCAGGCAGTCATGAGGGCTTTTGTGATGTACACGCACAGCGAAGGCGCACTGTGCGGTGAACTTCATATCCCAAAAGCGACGGCGCGTGTCTATCTGGAGCGGGCGAATAGCATACCGAAGCGGATGGCGCTCCGAATCCCGCACTTGATCGCGGCGATGCAAAAAAATCCTGCGCACATGCAGGAGATCATCGAACAGGCGAGGAACTATACCCCGGCGGCGAGCGGTTTTGCAATCAAGATCGCCGCCGAGCTGAACGATGAAGCCAAGGTCAGGGCCGGAAGGGCATTCCGCAAAGAACGCATCCGCCGCGAGATGACAGGGCGCGACGTTGGGAAAATCTGCGGCGTCAGTTCGTCAATCGTAACAGAGCGCGAGCGGACGGGTTTCACGCCGTCAATGACAGGGTTTTTCAAGCTGTGCGAGACATGGGACATTGAGCCTGAAAAATTCGGCTTCGCAAGTAATCAAGCCGCGCTGATCGCGAGCTGGCGCAGAAACAGGAGGGCGAGAAAATGATCTTGTCCGGCAAAATGCGCGAGGCCGCGCTGAAATTCGGCGACGACGTGAAGACGGCGCGGGAAGGGCTAGGGTTGACTCAAATGGGGCTTGCGAAAATCCTGCATACATATGCCTCTAATGTCGCGAGCTGTGAGTGTAAAGGCTTAACACCGCAGAGCAAATTGTTTTTCGCACTGTGCGAAGAGCTTGGACTGGAGCCGGAAGATTACGGTTTTCAGGCGAATTTAGTGTATCTGGCGAAGATTGCAGAATGGCGAAAAAAGAGACATTGCGAGAAATGATTAAAGCCGCGTTTGCCTGTGATTTAACGCGGTTGACGGGTGTGAAACATGAGTTTGAATACCGCTTTGCCGCGCCAGATCGCCAGTGGCGGGCGGACATAGCTTTCCCGTCGGTTAAAGTCGCAATCGAGATTGACGGCGGCCTGTGGACATACGGACGGCACAACAGGGCCGCGTCGATGCTGGGCGACATGGAAAAAGGGAACGGATACGCCCAGCGGGGCTGGCTCGTGTTCCATATGCCGTGGGAATGGATTGAGGGCGGGCGGCATGACAAAAGCGCCGCCCTGTTGGAGCAGATAGCGGCGGCTATCGTTGCGAATAAAAAAGGGGTTGCGAGCGATGGCGCTACATCATGAAAAATATGGTGACGGTCTACTTGTGACGGGCGGGCGCAACGAGGTTTTGATCAGCATGACTGACGGTAAAAATGTCACGAAATGCCGGATTTTCAGCTTTGCTGAAGCTCGTGCTATCGCAGAAGATATTTTGCAGTGTATCAAGGAGGGGAACGACTATGAATAGACCGAATTTGAAGCCGTGTCCGTTTTGCGGGAATGAAGAGGTGTTTATCGACTGTTGGGAAGGGATACACGGAATGAACTATTATGTGCTGTGTAAAAAATGCAGAATTACTTTGTGTATGAGCGATGGATTTATGGTGCGAAACTTCGCTACTGCTGAGGCTGCTGAAAAAGCGTGGAACCGCCGCGCGGAGGCGAAAGACGATGCGAGACAGTAAGCAAATTAAGGTGTGCGGCGAGAATTATCTTTCAATCGATGTCGAAAATGGCAAATTGGCTCGAAATGGCGCGCCCGCTGTGCTAGTGACTATTAGAGACAATGGCGAGCATATTTATGGCCGGATAGTCTTGACTCATGATAAGGCGCGGACTTTAGCCAATGCGTTAAAAACGATCATTGATTATGAAGTCTTCGGCGAGGAAGGCTTGCAGAGATTCAACGACCCGTATGACCGACTGCGCGACGAAATCGAGGAACAATTACGAAAAAACGCCAATCTGAAAGCGGAAAATTTAAGGCTTGAGTATTACAACGCCGAGTTGCTGATGAGGTTAGAGCGCTATCAGAGAGGCGCAAAAGATGAATAAATGTTTCGTGATTGCAGATGTTGACGGCGATGTCCTAAAGCTCGAAGTTTCCAGAACGTTGCTAAAACGTCCGCTGTTAGTTATGGGCGTTTGCAGTGACGAAAGCGTGCTGATCGCGCAACTGAATTTTGACGTTGAGGACGTGCCGACGATCATTGAGGCGCTGGAAGTTTTCTACCGTGAGAGCAAAGAGGGAGGTTTTGAGAAATGATCTTTCCCGAATATCCAAAAATCGAGACCGTTTTTCAGCGTGATATATCCGGCACTAAAAAGCTGATTGAGGGGCAGTACCGCGATGAAACGGTTGAATATCTTGCCGGTCTGGAGTGGATTGCAACAGAAAAAATCGACGGAACTAATGTCCGCGTCTGCTGGGACGGTCACACGGTCGAATTCAAAGGGCGAACTGACAGCGCCCAACTTCCCGCCGCGCTGTTTGCAAAGTTGAATCAGCTTTTCGGCGGCGAAGAGAATGCACAGCTGTTCGAACAGGCGTGGGGAGAAACGCCCGTCATGCTGTGCGGCGAAGGCTACGGCGCGAAGATTCAAGGCTGTGGGGCGAGGTACATCCCCGACGGCGTGAATTTCAGGCTGTTTGATGTCTTTATTCCGAGTCAGAATTTGTGGCTGCGGCGTGATAGCGTTCTGGATGTCGCGCGGACATTCGGCGTAGAGTGCGCCCCCGCTGTCGCCTCTGGTACGCTGATGGAACTCGTTGATTACGTCAAATGTCGCCCGTGCTCGCAGATCGCCGCTGATAGTTCACTCCCGATGGAGGGCGTTGTCGCGCGGCCAGCTGTGGAGCTTAAAAACCGCCGGGGCGGGCGCGTGATCGTCAAGATCAAGGCGCGGGATTTTGCATAAATGCGCGGAGGTTGGCATTACATCGCGGATGGCGATTATCCGCTCAAGGGACAACAGGTGCTTATTCACGTCGCCGACATGAGCAGATGGATAAAAAACACCGTCTTGTCAAAGTCCGCGCCGCTTGGGATGTTTGAGCAAAACGCAACGTATGACGGCAAGCTGAACGGCGTTGATATGTGGCGGGGGAATGTGTTTCACGGTGCTGTTGTAGCGTGGCGCGAAGTGCCTGAAGCGCCTGACAGTGACCGTGTGAAAGAAGCGATTGCCGAATTTCAGAATATGGCAGCGAGCCGCGATGATGTATTGACGGCGCTGATTGCGTCAAGTTATCAGTATGACCCGGCGAAAAACGCGCCGTTGATTAAAGACATAGCGAAGAAGTTTAAACGCGAGGTGCAGAAGATGGGGACAGGAATCATCACTGACCATAATACACAGCCTGACGCGGCGAAGCCGCTGGCGTTTATTGATGAAAAAAAGCGCGTCTTCACGGTCGAGACGCGCCACGGGCATGGGGTGATTGTGCAATTTGACGAGGGGCAGAAAGTTGCTCGATATGCTCATGACTTCCCAAAAGCGCGGCGGATTTATCCGACCGAGCGCGAAGCGGCGACAGCACTGATGGCCGAGGCAGAACGGCAGAAATGGAGGCGGGCGGGATGAAAGTTCTAGAATATGACGATGTTTCGAAATATCCGGCATATGAAACCGGCGACAAAATCGTTCTCAACGGCCAGAAATTTAAATGCGTGGGGGGAACGGTCAATTTTAAACACGTCCCTGTAAAACGCCAGTACACCGAAAAACAATTTCTGTATAACATTCTCGGCGCGTTAAACAGAGCGTTGCATGAGCTGAGTCTGGCGTGCTTTGATTATGAAGATTATAAGCTAAATGATTCACGGTTTGGGGAAATCGTAAAAAACGATATTGAGCGCGTCTTGAAGGTCGTGAAGGATGAACAGAAAGCGATAAAACATCAGATTGAAATTGGGGAGCGGGCGGGATGAATCAGGCGGTTATGTTTAGCAGTGCTTCAGATGAGTGGGCGACGCCGCAAGAACTTTTCGACAGATTGAATAAAATATTCCGTTTTAACCTTGATGCGGCGGCGACTTTAGAAAATGCGAAGTGTAACGAGTTTTACACGAAAGAAGAAAATGGCCTTTCGCGCCCGTGGCATGGTAATGTTTGGCTGAATCCCCCGTATGGGCGACAGATCGGCGCATGGGTAAAGAAAGCGTATGAAGAAGTTACGCGGGGGGGGGCGGCATCGGTTGTTTTGCTATTGCCTGCGCGGACAGATACAGCATGGTATCACGATTATTGTAAAAAGGGCTTCGTTGTTTTTATGCGTGGGAGGCTCAAATTCGGTGGCGCAAAGAACGCCGCGCCGTTCCCGAGCATGATTGTGATTTTTATGAAGATCGGATCCGATATATCTGAATAAGAGGTGATAGCATGTGGTCTTTTGGTGACGTGATGTCTTATAGCGAGGCGTGTGAATGGGCGAAACATGCCGTTATCACGGTGGAGCTGAAAAGGCCCCGTGTCAACGTTAAAAGCACAAAATACTTGCGGCGCGTGAAGAAGCTGGAGGAACGCTGGGAGGCAGAAGAATGACCGACGAACAGCGCTATGAAATCGCGAGCGAACTGCTCCGCACAGTGACCGCCTTGCAGGACGCCTTCGCGTATGCACAGCACGCGGAACAGCTCGCCTGTCAAGCAGGGGAAGGGGCGGAGCGAATGAAGATCAGCGCCCTTCGCCGACAGATAAACAACGCCGTTACTCATGCGGCGGTTATCCGGCAAAATATCAGAGGTGAGTAAATGCAGATTGACTTTAAACACGTCGAATACACAATCCCGCACGTCATGAATTATCTGCGCGAGCTAAACGAGATGAAGGGCTGCCGGATGCACACTCGCGATGAGCTGAGAGCCGAGGCGGAAGAGCTTGTCCGGCATCCGCAGACAAGATGGCATTGGATTTATGACGGCCCTGAGTGCGAAAAGAACTTTCGCGGCTTCTTGGCTATCGGCTTCCGTGATAATTGCCACCCGCTCTGTGATTATTTCGTCGCGCAGACGTACACAGTACCAGAGTACAGGCGACAGGGCGTCATGCGGCGTTACTTCACGCAGTGGGCGAAAATGCACCGAGACGCGACGCTGTGCATGTTTATCATCGACAATAACGAGATCGCGAAAAAGTTCTGGTTCTCGCTCATGCCGTCAATCGGTTATGAGCCGATGTATCTGACAGAGGTCTTGCCGCCTGACGGGTATACGACGCAGTACGGGTGGAGACCGAAACGAGACTGAAACAGCAGGAGGCCCGCGCTTGAAATACGAAAATGACGAAGTACGCAAACTAGCGAACGTGCTGGACGTGATAGCTCGAAAATGCTGGCGCGGGCTTCCCGCCTTGATGGGCTTGGAGCCACAGCCGACGCGGGAACAGCTCAAGCAGGCGCTTTTCTTTCGCCCGTCGCCTGATGAGGACTTAGGCACAAAGGTGCAGGGCGGCGGCAGTCTGGAAGGGCGCGAGATCACGCAGGAAGACGTGATGATTGACGAGGTCGATTCTGTGCTCGCGTCGGTGTCGTGGGCGGAGATCGTTAAAACCGTGCAATGGTACGCGCGGGAATACCCGGTTTTATGGGCGATGTATAAAAAATATATCGTCAATCAAGAAACGATAAAAATAGGCTGGGGACGCGAGGGCGCTCTGTCGCGAACGGCCAGCGCCTTTGACGCGAGCGAGTATCAAATAAAAACCGCCGTGCGCTGTGTGCCATACAAAATTGCGCAGGCGGTATCGATGGGGCTATGCGCGGATGAAGCTCTCCCGCGCTCAAGCTGACGAAAGGAGCAGAAGCATGAAAGACGATTGTCAGACAAGGATTCAATTCGGTCTTGACGATAAGGGGGCATGGTGTTTTCAGTTTACGGATTATCCCGTGGGTGAAGATTTTAACCCTGAAATGCCTGTGAGCTATCGGATACATTTGTTTGATTCGGAATTGTGGACGCTTATTGACGGGGTTGTGAAGGCGCTCCAGAAAAGCCCCGCCCGCCGCTCAAAGTGGCGCAGGGTGATGGAGGCGCTGCGTTCATGAACTGGCTGAAAAAGCTGATCTGCGGGCGCGAACTGGCCGCGCTGAAATTGGAGATCAAGCAACTCAAGAAAGACCGCGAGCGGGCGTTTTATGAGCGCGACAAGGCGCTGAATAAAGCAAACCGGCTGGAATGTGAATTGAGTGTCTGTCAATTCGAGTTGCGGCAGAAATGGGGATGGCGCAAGTGAGGCGGGCGAAGAAGAAAAAATATTATCGGTATAGAAGGCGCGGTTACAATCTCGAATTTGAACAGGTCGATGAACACGGATTCTGGGGCAGGCTGAACCGTAGACAAGTGAAAGCTATAATTCGTGCGTCCGATATTGTGTTTGACAGGCCGTATAGAAAACCGGAATGGGCTGTAATTTGGACACGAACCCCGCCTTTAATTCTCGCTGAGGGGACGTTGCTGCGTCCGGTTAGAAGTATGGAGCTTCCCGCCGGGACGAAGGTCATGCTCTGGGCGTATTAAAACGTCGCCGAACTTTCGACCGAAATTTCGTCTGTATTTCTTCGCGTTGATATGCTTTTATGATAACGCCGATATTTCGGCAACGTTCCTCCGGGACGCCGTGGGCTTGCGGGCTTGCGGCGTTTCATTTTTTTGGAGGGCATGAAACGGAGGAATGCACATGAAGATCATCGATAAAAAGCTCGCAGAGCTGACGCCATATGAAAATAACCCGCGTTTGAATGACGGCGCTGTTGATGCGGTGGCGGCATCAATCAAGGCTTTCGGATTCAAAGTACCGCTTGTCGTGACTGCTGACGGCGTTATCGTCGCCGGGCATACGCGGCTCAAGGCAGCGCAAAAGCTCGGGCTGAAAACTGTCCCGTGCATCGTTGCTGATGACCTTACTCCAGAACAGGTCAAGGCGTTTCGGCTTGCGGACAATAAGGTTGGCGAGCTTGCTGATTGGGATTTTGAAAAGCTCGATCTGGAGCTTGAGGAACTTGATTTTGATATGACGCCGTTCGGGTTCTCCTCCGATGATAACGCCCCTTCCCCCGCTGAAAGCATTGAAGAAGCAAAGGGAAATTTAGCAGAAAAATTTCTAGTCCCGCCGTTTTCAATTCTGGACACGGCAAAAGCCGAATGGCAAGCGAGAAAAAAGGCGTGGCACGAGATTGGGTTGAAAAGCACAGAATCAAGGGAAGGCATGAAAAGCACAGGGAATTTGTGCATTGGGAACCCAGATTATTACAGAGATAAAACGAAGCTAGAAAGAACGCAAGCGTGGAAGAACGCAAGCGTGGAAGAACGCAAGCAAATGATCGTCGATATGAATTCAAATAGTTCATTATCTTTAAACAATGACGGGGGATTCATTAGCGAATTTGATCCCGTCCTTGCGGAAGTGCTTTATTATTGGTTCTCGTTCCCGGGTGCAAAAGTATTAGACCCATTTTGTGGCGGTTCGGTGCGCGGCGTTGTCGCCTCGTGGCTGAAACAAGAATATACGGGGTGCGATCTGCGCCGCGAACAGATAGACGCAAACATTGAAAACGGGAAGCTAATTTTGAACGAAAATCACCCGTTCCCGAATTGGATTTGCGGGGACTCCTGCAATATTAAAGAACTTGCGCCGGGTGAATATGATTTTGTTTTTTCCTGTCCGCCTTATGTTGATTTGGAAGTTTACAGCGATGATCCGAAAGACTTAAGCAATCAGCCGTTCCCGAAGTTTATTGATTCGTATAGAAAAATTATTTCTGCCTCTGTGTCAATGCTGAAAGAAAACCGTTTTGCGTGTTTTGTTGTGAGCGAAGTCAGAGACAAAAAAGGGTTGTATTATAATTTTGTCGCTGAAACAATCCGCGCATTTAGTGATGCAGGCTGTTCGTATTACAACGAACTAATTTTAAAAAATATGTGCGGGTCTGTCCCAATGCGGGCAAGTAAAAATTTCATCAGTTCGAGAAAGATCGGGCGGGTACATCAAAATATACTTGTGTTCTTTAAAGGCGATCCCCGTACAATCAAAAACACATACAAGGAAATCGAAATTGCTAATGTCAATATAGATGAGTAAAAGTTACTAAAACTCGCTCTTGCTTTTTTCTTTGCTCTCGTGTATGCTCTGATTGAAACAAACACAAGGGGGAAGAAAAATGGAAGAACTGAAAAACAGAGCGTTTTATGGACGTATGTTATACCGTGGCGGCGCGATTTCTCAAAAAGAAGCGCAAGGAATGATTATGCCGTGGATTCAAGCCGCGAACGAAAAATCACGCGAATTAGCGAAGAAATACAATTTGCGCCCGCGTTTGATAAACTTCGCGGCGTTCGTTAGATAAAAGGACAAAACACAAAATAGCCCGCTTCTGAATTGAAGCGGGCATTTTTATTTGGAAGGATGTGACGCCCATGCCCGCAAAACCTATTTTTACAAATGAAGAGATCGCCGACGCTCTGCGTGCTGCGCATGGGCTTCTTGCGACGACTGCGCAGATTCTGACGAAAGTCGGCGGCGGGCGGAAGATCACCCGGCAGGCCGTGTCAGGACGTATCAAGCGAAGCCCTGAACTGCGGGAAGTCGCCGAACAGGCGGCGGAAACGCTGACCGACCTCGCGGAACAAGAGCTGTACAAGCTCATAAAACAAGGCGATAAAACGGCGATTATCTTCTATCTCAAGTGCAAGGGTAAAGATCGCGGCTATATCGAGCGGCAAGAGCTGACAGGCAAAGATGGCACTGCGCTGACCGGTGACAAATTGGAACCGGTTGAAGTAAATATCAAGATCATCGACTCGGCAGGCAAGGTGAAACCGCTTGAAGATTGATTTCGAAATGCCGCAGGCGCTTGCGGGACTGATGAAGCCCGCGCGGTATAAGGTCACATACGGCGGGCGCGGCGGTGGAAAGTCGTTCACGATCGCGTCATGGCTCGATATTTACGGCGTCAAGCGCCCGATTCGCGTACTGTGCGCTCGCGAGTATCAAGTCAGCATTCGCGACAGCGTTCACAGACTTCTTGCAGACAGAATCGCCGCGCTCGGCCTGTCGCAGTTCTACACCGTGACGCAAACTTCGATCATCGGCACGAACGGGACAGAGTTCATTTTTAAGGGACTTCACCATAACGCGCAAGAGATCAAATCAATGGAGGGCGTTGATATATGCTGGGTTGAAGAAGCGTCTTCTGTCAGCGCCGAAAGCTGGGACGTTTTAATCCCGACGATCCGCAAGCCGGGAAGCGAAATCTGGCTATCGTTCAATCCCTTATCGCCTGACGATGCGACGTGGACGCGCTTTGTAAAAAATCCGCCGCCTGGGGCATGGGTGCAAAAAGTTCTGTACTCAGATAATCCGTGGTTTCCGGCGGTGCTTGACGAAGAGCGGCGGCACTTGCAGGAGATCGACCCGGAGCTTTATCAGCATATTTGGCTAGGCGAGCCTAGAACGATCAGCGACGCGCAAGTTTTCAAAGGGCGGTATCTCGTTCAGGAATTCGAGACGCCGCCGGATGCTCGGTTCTTTCACGGGTGCGACTGGGGTTTTAGTCAAGACCCCACTGTTCTTATACGTTGCTTTATTCGCGGGAACGTGCTGTATATCGACCGCGAAGCATACGGCGCAGGCGTTGAATTGGACGAAACGCCGCAACTGTTCGACAGTATCGAAACGGCGCGGAAATGGCCGATTTATGCGGACTCCGCGCGACCGGAAACGATTTCGTTCATGAAGCGGCGCGGCTTTCATATTATGCCCGCTAAAAAATGGCCCGGGAGCATTGAAGACGGCATCGCGGTTTTAAAGTCGTTCGATAAAATTATCGTTCACCCGCGTTGCGTTCATACTGCCGACGAGTTTTACCGCTATTCATACAAAGTCGATAAAAACAATGGTGAAGTGTTACCGGTCATTGTGGACGCATATAATCATTGCGTTGCAGAAGGAACGATAATAACGACGGAACGCGGCAGTGTGCCGATTGAAAAGGTAACGACTGCTGACCGCGTTTTAACGCGCGAGGGGTACAAGCGCGTTTTGTGGGCCGGTAAAACAAGCGAGAATCGCGAAGTGCTTGAAATCAGCGCAGGCGGTTCTCGTCTTATTTGTACGCCCGAACATCTAATTTATACGGTCAATCGCGGTTTTGTGAAGGCCGCGACTGTTACGGGAGAAGATGTATTATTATGTCTCGAGAAACAGTTGTATACGACGGATTTACTTGGAACAGATATCCAGACGCGCGACGCAGAAGCGACCGCGTGTATTACAAGCGCACGGTTAAAAAAGACGGCAAATATTACCCGCAAACTCTACACCGGTACATTTACGAAAAAGCGCATGGCGAAATCCCGAAGGGCTTTCACGTCCATCACAAAGACGGGAACCCTGACAACAACGCGCTTGAAAATCTGGAATGTCTTTCCGCCGCTGAACATGCGCATAAACACCCATATACCGTTGAACGGTTGGAAGAGCAAAAAGTTCATCTTGACCGCATTAGACCGCTCACAAAGACATGGCATAAAAGCGCGGAAGGCCGCGCAAAACACAAAGAAATCGGCGGTCTTTCTTACAAGAACTTTAAGCCCGAACCGAAAGCGTGCGCGTATTGCGGCAAGGTGTTTTTGCCTCATGCTATCGGAAATCGTGACAAGTTCTGCTCGAACGCTTGTAAATCAGCATGGCGGCGACAACAGCATATCGACGATGAAGAAAGGACTTGCCCAGTTTGCGGCAAGTCCTTTTTTGTCAATAAATACAGCGACAAGAAAACTTGTTCCCATTCGTGTGCAAACCGTCTCCGCGCGAAAGAAGCCCGCGACGGTTTACGACTTAGCTATCACAGGGCAAAATGAATTCTTCGCAAATGGCATCTTGATACACAACTGCTTAGACGCCGCACGGTATAGTCTTACGGGCTATATCACGCGCGGTTCCGGCATGAAAATTAACCCTATAAACCTACGCGGGAGGTGACGCGAAAATGACAACGAAAAAGACAACCGACGGCGCGGCACAGAAGACTCCCGCGCGGAAGAACAGATTTAAAGCCGTGGCGAAAAAAGAAGCGGCGCGAGTGCCGACGCTGAGCGAGCTGAAACAGATGTATTCGCCGCCCGCGACAAGCGGGCGCCCGAGCGCTGATGTACGCACGGCGATGGACGCGGCTTTTGAAGCTGACGTTCTGCCGATGATCCAGAGCGGCTATTCGATTCTCGGCACGGCCGCTATGCCGCGTTTTATCGGTTATCCCGTACTGGCCGGGCTGACTCAGAACGGTCTTATCCGCGCCGGTATTGAGATGATCGCCGACGAAATGACGCGCAAGTGGATCGATATACAGACGACCGGCCAGAATCTGGAGGGCGGCGAACAGAATCCTATTATCGCCGATCTCAAGACCGATATGGAGCGCTTTAAAATCCGCACGCTTTTTCATGATGCGTCACGGCTTGTCAGTCAGTACGGCGGATGTCTAGCCTATATCGACACGGGCGACGACGATCCCGCAACGCTCATGACGCCGCTGTATCTGGACGCGGGAACATTTAAACCGGGCAGTTTGAACGGCATCCGCCTGATTGAGCCGTTCAATATCTCGCCCGGTTTTTATAATGCGAATAATCCGCTTGCCGCTGATTATTTCAAGCCGCGTTCATGGTTTATCCTTGGGCGCGAAGTTCACGCCAGCCGCTTCCTGTATTTCTCGTCAGCGCTGCCGCCGACGATGCTTTTGCCCGCTTATAATTTCTTCGGCATCCCGCTTGCACAGACGGTGCTTGATGTCGTGCAGCACTTCACCGAGTGCCGCGAAGCCGAGGCGCGGCTGATTAAAAAATTCTCGCTGACCGTGTTTAAAACGGATATGTCCGACCTGATGAACGGCATGGAAGATACGAACATCCGCGCCCGCGCGAAATACTTTGTTCAGAATCAGGACAACGACGGCCTGATGATGATTGACACGAGCGAGGATATTATCAAGGTCGAAACGCCGCTTTCTGGCGTGACTGACATTGTGCGCCAGTCGATGGAGATGGTCGCCGCGTATTTCGGCGAGCCGACCGTCAAGCTGTGGGGCATCTCCCCCGGCGGTTTCAACTCGACCGGCGAGGCTGATCTGAGAAATCATTATGACCACGTTGCGGCGAATCAGGAGAAGATGTTCCGCGAGCCGCTGAACGCCGTTTTGCGCCTGTTGCAGTACAACCGGCGCGGCGAAGTTGACGACAGCATTACAGCATCCTTTATTCCTATCGGAGACCAGGACGCCGGGCAGATCGCGAGCGTGAACAAGCAGAAGGCCGACACAGCGAGCGTTTATCTGCAAAACGGCGTTCTTGCGCCTGAAGAAGTGCGGCAGATGCTGGCCGACGATGAGCAGAGCGGATACACGACGATTGACGTGGAGGACGTTCCCGAAGACGACACTGGCGAAGGCGGTATGATGGACATGGGCGGCATGATGGGCGAAATGCCCGCAGAATCGCCCGAGACCGCGCCAGAATCGCCAGAAGTTGAACAGGGCGAACAAGTTATCACCGAAAGCGAAACAAGCGCGAAATAGCGAGATTTTGACCGATTTATGAAAGGAGCGCGGACTCGATGGCACTAGACGAAAAAAAACAGGCGCGTCGAGTCCGTCGCGTCCGTCATTCAAAAAGCATCGCCCCGCTGAGACCGTCGGCGGGACTTGAAGCGTGGTACAGAAAAAAGCTCAAACAAGAGATCAAGAAAATGTCTGACAGCGTGGAATACTGGCTCCGCGCCGTCTATCGCTCGCGCGAGTCGGAGATCATCGCAGAAGATGCAAGCCCCGCCCGCGAGATTTGGGACGACCTCAAGCGCACAATGGCGCGATGGCAAAAACACTTTGACGAGCTGGGCGAAAAACTTGCCCGCCGCTTTGTCGGGCGCTTGTCGAGGGCCGAAAAAGCGCGGTTTGAACAGGCGTTGAAAGATGCGGGCTGGACGGTCAAGTTCCGCACGCCGCGCGGCGTGAATAACATCATGCAGAGCGCCATTATCGAGAACGTGAACTTAATAAAAAAAATCCCGAAAGACTATCTTGAGCAAGTCGGGACGATCGTTAATATCGGCATCCAGAACGGCAAAGACCTTGACTATATTACGCGCGAACTGCACAAGCGCTATGAGATCACCGACCGCCGCGCGAACATGATCGCCCGAGACCAAAACAACAAAATCACAGCCGCGCTTGACCGCGAGCACGCGAATCACTTGGGTATTACCGATGCGGTTTGGGTGTACACCTATGGCAGCAAAGAACCGCGTCATACTCACGTCGAGATGGACGGCATGCGCTTTAAACTGTCAGAGGGGCTTTATGATCCCAATCCGAAAGTCGCGCGGAAGATTCAGCCCGCCGAACTTGTAAATTGCCGGTGTATGTACAGAATGTTGCTTCCTGAAATTGACTATTCCGGCGACTTCGACGAAAACGGCAAATGGCTCGATCGCCGTCAGTCGCCTGACCATCCGAATTTTGAGGGGTGAGAAGATGAGTTTTATAGCGTGGCTGAAAAAGCACGTCTGCGAAGATGATGCATGGATAACCGTTCACCCGAACGCAAGCGGCCCCGGCTCACCCGTTCTTTTGGATGATGAAGGCTACATTAAGGGCGGCATGGGCGGCAAGTTCACGGGGCAGAGAATAGACTTAATGCCTCGAAAAAGCGGGTACGGCGTGCCCGTGTCCGAGAATGACCCGCTGAACAAGTCAACGCCGGGATTTTTGCGGACATTCCGATATAACCTGAAAGCACCTGAAAATGTCGCTTCGCAGGCGACAAACAACGCACCAAAATCTGATAACATTTCACCGAATACAAATAATGAGCCGTCTCCCCCGGTTCAATTAGTAACGCCGACTTTTTCTACAAGTGGCCCATCTATGACACAGCTAATGGATGGTATTTCTAAAAGTTGGCATACGCAGCGATACTTAACAGAAACCGAACGTTCTGAACTAAAAAACGCTGCTATTACGAAATATAACGAGGCGGTGAAAGCAATCGAAAATAGCGGTAATAGAATAGAAAACAAAAATGCCGCATTGCTCGAATGTACGGACGCAATTTATACGAAAATGTTGTATGATTCTTATGTACAGGCTAATAAAAATGCTGTAAGCAATGTATATCACAAGTCGGCTGTGCAATTAGAAGGCGAAATGACTGTGAAAACGGGTATTATGAATGGCCTGATTAAATATGCAAACGGGGAATTAACAACAACGCCGTCAAGTCTTGGCGGGGCAAAAAAAGCCGCTCCGATGTCAGAAGAAAATGCCGATCATGGGAATGGTAATCCGAACTATTTATCCAGTTCAGGTTATCAAACAAATTGTCAGACGTGTGTGATTGCTTATGAAGCGCGCCTGCGCGGGTATGATGTTACAGCGGGGCCGCGGACAAAAAATAATACCTTGGGATATTTGGCGAAGGATACTACAAAAGCATGGATTGACCCTAAAACAGGGATGCCGCCGAAATCGACTAAATGCCCGGGGTATATAAGTAATAGCAAAGAATTTCAGACATTTTTAACAGACCGGATGAACCCCGGTGAACGTTATAATCTTCGTTTTAATTGGATGCGGAAAAGCTACGGGCACATTGTGTCAGCAGAAAAAACTTCAACCGGGCAATTACGGATATTTGATCCTCAGACCGGCAAAACCTTTTACGGGGAAACGGCAAGGACTGAATACTTAGATAAAATTGATTATAGCGGTGGCTACGGTATGAGAGACACAAGACCGGATTTTTACAGAGTTGATAATCTAGCGTTTAACGAAGACGCATGTAATAAAGCGTTAAAAAGGGGGAAGCGGTCTAAATAATGAACGAGAAGGTTTTAGAGAGATTAAACGCGCTCGCGCGAAAATATGATACTGAACGTGTTCGTTTCGTGACGCGGTATCAAAATATAGATGTGTATGAGCCGGAATTCGGCGAAGGGGAAGCGATAGGCCTTCCGATTTTCTTTCTTGTCACGGGTGATAAAATCCGTGAAGTTTACGGAGATGAAGCTCTCGACCTTCTTGGCAAACTCTATCCTGATGAGGAAGACGAAAATGCCGCTGATTCTTCGATGACCTTCGACGCTGCCCCGTCGCATCGCCGATTTGACGAAAACGGCTTCATGCACGTTGATTCGTGTCACATCACGAAAGAGCAGGTCGTGAAGTATTACGGGCGCGAAATTCCCGGCTGGCGCGAGCTTGGGCTAGACCCTGAACGGCTTTACAACGTGTACCGCCCCGGCGACGAGATCGAGAAGGCGGCCGCGACGTTTGACGGCTTGCCGCTCCAGTTGCAGCATCATATCGACAGCGCTGACGAGCCGCAGACGGAATTCCGCGTCGGCTCGATTTCGCGCCCCGTCTGGCGTGCGCCTTATCTTGACTGTGATCTGCACATCACCAACGGTGCGGCTATCAGCGCCGTCGAGCACGGCGATTTTAAAGAGATCAGCGCCGCCTATCTTTACGAGCCTGTTATCGAAAGCGGCGAGTTTGACGGCACGCCTTACGAAATCGTGATGCGGAATCTGCGCGGCAATCATGTCGCGCTCGTTCCGAAAGGCCGCGCTGGAGCTGACGTAGTAGTTGCCGATGAAGCGCCGGACGCGCCGCCCTTGCGCAGTTTCGCCGCGTGGATGCGGAAAAATCCGCTCAGTCTGAAAGACGCGCCGTCGCCGGAATGGGAAGCGACGCGCAACGCGCTGGATAACAATTAAATACTGTTTGTGTAAAGAAGCGACTCCAGAAATGGAGCCGCTTTTTTTATGCATAGATGGCACAAATCAAGCCGCCATGCGGCGGCGCTGAATTTTCCTGTTAAGGAGAGATGCACACATGAGCAAAAAGAAAGTCCCGCACTTTGTCCGCTGGCGCTACGCCATGGACGCGACGCCCGAAATTAGAGGCGTTGAGGCAAGCCCCGCCGCGCTGACGGATGCAAAAGCCGTTATCGACGCGCAGGAGGCCGGAGTCGCGCCGCGTAATATCGGCGTTGACCTTGACAAGGACGCGAGCATTGACGAGATCGTGTTGAAGTTCTTCCCCGGCGCAAGCCCCGAAGACGCTGAAACGATCCGCGGTCTGCTGATGAAGTACAAGACCGCGCCCGCGACGATGGAAGTGGAAGACGGCGACGAACCGCTGACCGCCGCCGCCCCCGAGGCTGTTCCCGCTGCTGGCGCTGTGAAGGACGGCGATACGCCCGACGAACAGCGTGCTTTTGCCGAGGGCGTCAAATATGGCGAAGAGGTCGAGAAGAAAGAGCCCGAACACCTTGACCGCCTGCATGAGAGCATCGGCGAGAAAAAGGCGCTGGGCGAAGTGACCGACGCCGACGGCGAGACGTACACGAAAGAGGAAGTTGACGCCAAGATCGCCGCGCTGATGAAGGAGATGGAGGCCAAGATCGAGGCCGCGAAAGTCAAGGCCACCGACGAGGCGAAGGAACACTATGAAGGACTGAGCAAGGCCGCGCAGGATTGCGCCCCGCTTGTCAAGATCGCCGACCCGATGGCGTACAAGTCGAGCGCTGAGATTTACAGAAAGGCGCTGAAGCTGCGCGGTGTGGCCGCTGATTCTATGCCTGATTCGGCGCTTCCCGCGATGGTCGATTTCGTCAAGCGCAATGCTGGCGCTTCTGTGTCTGCGCGTCCTGTCGTTGCCGCTGACGCCGCGCCCGCGATGGACGCTGACTTCGACGTTATCAAGGCGCTTGAAAAGCGCATCAAAGTTTATTAGGAGGTGTCTACTATGGCCTTTGCAAATCGCGTTGAAATTTATCCCGCGCCCGCTGTGCAGGGCGATCGCGTGAACAATCAACTGACGTTGTACACGGCTCATAATTTTGTCAACAAAACTGCGGTGACGTGCGGTCACTTCGCGTTCCGCGACGCGACCAACCCCGAAACGCAGTGTAGCAACACGGCCGCAAGCGGTCAGCCGCTCGGCATTGTGGAGCGCACTCATGAGAATGTCGCTATGACCATTGGTGAGAATCAGCTGACCATCCCCGCCGCCGGTGTCGTTTCGATCGTTCAGCGCGGCCAGATGTGGGTAACGGCTGACACTACCGTGACTGTCGGCATGAAGGCCTTTGCCGTTCTGGCTGATGGCAGCGTGAAGTTCGCCGCCGCCGGTGCTACTGTGACGGGCGCTGTTGAAACGACGTGGGCCGCATTTTCGAGCGCCGCGCAGGGCGAGCTTGTTATCGTTGATAACACCATGCAGGCCGTCGCGGCTCTGGCTTAGTGAAGGAGAGTGATAGCAATGATCAATGCTGTTGAACGTCTCAAGGCGCTGGGCATCAATGCCCCCGCCGATTTTCGCGGCTTTATCACCAAAGACAACCGTGCGCAGATCGCGCAGGACGCCGCGCTTGTTACGACTGCAAACGCGCTGACGCCCGCTTATCTGGGCGCGTACATCGACCGCGAGGCCGTTGAAATTCTGACCGCGCCCCGCAATGCCCGCGCCGTTTTCGGCGAGGTCAAAAAGGGCGATTGGGAGACGCCGTTTGCTCAGTTCCATTCTGTTGAGTTCACGGGCACGACCACGCCTTACAGCGACTTCACCGAGAACACCCGCGCCGGTGTCAACTACAACTGGCCGACCCGCAAGCAGTACCGTTTCCAGACCACGATTGACTACGGCGACCTTGAAGCCGCCGTGTCCGGCATCGCAGGCGTGAATCTTGTCTCTGACAAACAGCAGAGCGCCGCGCACATTATCGACGTTGACGCTAACAAGTTCGCGCTGTTCGGTGTCGCCGGTTATGAAATCTACGGCATGCTCAACGATCCCAACCTTCCCGCCGCTGAAACTCCGAGCACTGGCGCGGGCGGCGGCCTGACGTGGGCGAGCAAGGACATGACCGAGATTTACAACGACGTTCTCACGCTCTATGCCGCGCTCCAGACGCAGAGCAAGGGACTTGTCAACATGGACAGCCGCATCGTGCTGCTGCTTCCCGATGGCCTCATGCCTCAGCTCGGCAAGACGAACGCTTACGGCAACAAGACCGTCAAGGGGCTGCTTGATGAGTATTTCGGCGGCCGTCTTGAGTACATCACCATGCCCGAACTGGCGAACGCCACGACCGGAAACACGATCATGATGATCGCCCGTGAGGTCATGGGCAAGCCGACGGCGGAACTGGCGTTCTCCGAAAAGCTCCGCATGGGCCGCGTTATCCCGCAGCTGTCCAGTTTCAAGCAGAAAGTCAGCTCCAGCACTTACGGGACGATCTACTATCGTCCTTACGCTGTGTCGTCCATGGTGGGCGTCTAGGAATATACGCGGTCAAGCGTATAAACAGACAAAAACGAAAAGGGCAAAATCCGCTTTAAATCGCGTGATTTTGCCCTTTTTTATTACGGAGGATAAAGAATATGGCAAGAACGAAAAACACGGCAAAGAAAGCGGCTGTTGCCGCGAAAACGGCAAAAGCGCCGGAAGTTGAGACCGTAAACGCGCCCGCGTCTGTCGTCGAGCCTGAAACGGTCGAGACGTCCGCGCCTGTTGAGGCGGCGAACGTCATTATTGACGAAGCCCCCGCCACTGTCACTGTCGGGCTGAATCACCCCGTCGGGTTGAAATTCCGCGTGCTGGATAAATACGGCGTGGAGCAGGTCGTCGAGATCGCGGGAAATGCAACCGGCCTGCGCGGTCTGGAAAAAGGCATCCTTCCCGCCGCCGGTGCGTATGGTCTGACGCCGAACGTGCCCGCCGAACTCTGGGAGGCCGTCAAGGCGAAATACCAGCACATGGCGATTTTCCGCAATGGCCTGATCTTCGCCGTCGGCGATAACCGCAGCGCAAAGAGCGAGGCGAAAAACCGCGTGTCACTGCGCAACGGTGCAGAGCCTATCGAGCCAAAGCAGACCAACACGAGCGAGGAATAATAGCTGTGGCGGTCGTTGTCTTTGACGTTGCGGATTTTCGCACGATCTACCCGCAGTTCTCGGAACTGACCGATGCGCAACTGACCGCGTTTTTCGAAGACGCCTGTCTTTATCTTGATAACACCGACTCAAGCCCCGTCCAGAATATCACGCTCAGAAAGTCGCTGCTCTATAAGATCGTCTGTCATCTGGCGACGCTGGCACAGCGCGGCGGCGGCGTGACGGGCGCGGTGACGAGTGCAAGCGAGGGCAGCGTATCAAGCTCATTCAGCCCGCTCCAGTCGACGACCGAAAACGCGGCATGGTGGAATCAGACGGCGTGCGGCGCGGCGTTCTGGATGCTGTGGCGGCGCTTTACGCGAGGCGGTTACTATGTCCCGTATACCCGTCACCATTAAGGGCGGCGAAAAAATCCACGCCGCGCTAATGCGTCTGGGCGGCAAAACGCCCGTTTTGCGCGTCGGCATCCTTGAAGGCGCGACGTACAGCGGCGAGTCGGATACAGGCGAAAAGGCGGGGCAGAGCGTTGCGACTGTCGCGTTTTGGCAAGAATACGGCACGCGCACGAACACGCCGCCGCGTCCTTTTATGCGCAATACGGTGGCTGAGAAAAAAGACGACTGGGCGAAACAGCTTTCCGCGAGTCTGCTCTTTGGCCGCTCATTTGCCGAAGCGCTTGACGTCGTGGGAATGGTGGCCGTGCAAGATATTCGACAGACGATCCAGAAGGGCGTCCCGCCGTCGTCGGCTCCGTCAACGATCGCATTTAAAAAGCGCATCGGCAAGGAGTACGCCAATACACCGCTGATCTTGACCAAGACGATGATGATGAGCGTCTCGCATGAGGTGATTGAATGAACGGTATCAACTTGCATCATATTGTCCGCGCTCCGATCACGAACGTTCACCCTGATGAAACTCTGCTGTGGTATCAGAATCAGGGCGCTCAGAACGTCGGCGGCATCCTGAAACCGTCATTCGCCGCGCCGTTGCCGCTTGTCGCGCAAGTGCAGAGCGAAAGCGACGCCGCGCTGATGCACGCTGACCGCGCGGGCATGAATACGGAAACGGTCAAGGTGTATCTGTATTGGAACACGCAGAAAGCGCCGCTCAATCTTGACCGCTTCACGGCAAAGGGCGACGACATGTTCAAGCGCTCCGATGGCTCGTTTTGGCTTGTCACCGGCTTGACAGACAACTTCGCCGATGTGGGCTGGGTATCATGCCGCGCCGTGCGGCAGATCAACCCGCCCGAGGGTTTTGAAAATGCCGACGTTCCCGCAGCCGGTTAATCCCGTCTCCACGTCATGGCCTGACGTTATCAGCGCCGTGCAGGCGTTTTTGTTTAAGTACGCCGTTCCTGCATTACCGCTTGATAACATCATTTGCGGCAACTTCAACCGCGCCGCGTTGCCCAATACGGACGAACTAACGATCTACAGTTTTCTCCGTCATGAGCGTCACGGCACGAACGTTGAGACATTCGACGCCGCGGCTGTTGCAGAAGATCAAGACGGCGCTCTTGAGACGTCCACGCTGATCGAGGCTGTATTACAGATCGATTTTTACAGCCGCACAGACGCGGCACGCCAGCGGGCGCAGACGGTCGAGACGATAGCTAAAAGCTCAAGCGCGGTGCAGTTTTTCAAGCCTTACGGCATTTCGTGCCTGTACGCTTCTGACATCCGTGACATGACCGGAACGATGGACGCGGAACAGTATGTACAGCGCTATATGCTGGAGCTTCATCTTTCGTTCTGGTCTACAGTTTCTCAGGGTCTGCCGTGGTTTGATGCGGTCGACGTTGATTTGAAGAATGTTGATGTAGTATGCCCGCCGCTTGAATAGTGGCGGTTATTTTTTTATGTGAGGAGTGATTCATAATGGCAATTCCCGCTTCTCGAATCGTCAACGTCACGCCGCGCCTGATCGCGGCGGGCGGGACTGATCTCGTTATGAACGGTCTGTTGCTGACGACGAATCCGCTGATCCCGCTCACGTCGTTTGCGCTGACGTTCACGAGCGCCGACGCTGTTGGTGACTATTTCGGCATGACGAGCGACGAGTATCTGTTTGCCGTGCGCTATTTCCTCGGCTACGATAATTCGTTTAAAAAACCGCGCTCGCTTATCATCGCCCCGCGCGTGCTCACGTCTGCCCCCGGCTGGCTTCGCGGCGGCAAGAATACTGCCACGCTTGCGCAGATTCAGGCTGTTACGAACGGCGCGATGACGATCACGATTGACGGCACTGCGCAGACTCTTAGCGACGTTGACCTGTCGAGCGTGACGAGTTTCAGTGATGCGGCGGCGGCTCTTACGACTGCCCTCGGCACTGCCGCGACTGTGACTTATTCCAGTTTCACGGGCGCGTTCCAGATCAACAGCAACACGGTCGGCGCGTCGTCTTCGGTGTCGTTTGCTACGGGCGGCGAGACCGGAACCGATCTTTCGGTACTGCTCAATCTGACGGAGGCCGCGGGCGCTGTTCTTTCGCCCGGTGTTGAGGCGATGAGCGTTGCTGAAAACATGGCCGCTATCCGCACGAATTCGGACAACTGGGTGACGTTCACGCCGCTGTATGGCGCGACGGATGAAGAGATTCTCGCGCTGGCCGCGTGGGCGACCGGCATGGGCGTTGATTATCTGTTCGTCGCATGGAGCAACGACGCTGAACTGCTTGACGCCACGTCCGAGACGTCCATTGCCGCACAGCTGACCGCCGCGAATGCTGCCGCCACTGCGGGCGTCTATGGCTCGTATGAGTACGCCGCTTTCGTCATGGGCGCGGCCGCGTCCATCGATTGGGACAGAATTAACGGCGTGATTAATTTCGCGCATAAGGGACAGAGCGGCCTCGCGCCGAATGTCACTGACGCGCAGACCGCCGCCGCTCTTGAGGCCAACGGCTGGAACTTCTACGGCAACTATGCCACAAGGAATGATTCGTTCTATCTGTTCTTCCCCGGCGCGATGTTCGGCAACTACAGTTTTATTGACCCCTATATCAACGCCATCTGGCTGAAAAACGTCATTCAGGTGTCGTGCATGGCCGGTCTTGCCGCATCCGGCCGCGTGCCGTACAACGACGCGGGATATGCTCTTATTCGCGCCTGGCTTGTCGACCCCGTGAACCGCGCCTTGCGCAACGGGACGATTGACGTAGGCGTGACGCTGAGCGAGTCGCAGAAAGCACAGCTCATTCAGGAAGCGGGCGAAGACATCAGCGAAGAGCTGTTCACAAACGGCTTTGTTATCCGCATCGACGACCCCGGCGCTTCTGTGCGCGTCAATCGCGAGTCGCCGACGATCTCGCTGTGGTACACCTACGGCGGCGGCGTGAATCGTCTTGAGATCGCGTCGACGGCGATTCTCTAGGAGGTGAAAGCTGATGCTTACTGACATTACCAGTGCAAATGCGAAACTTATTCTTACCTGTGAAGAGCTGTATCCGTCCGGCGTTGAACTCCAGATGTTCAGCACAAATCAGGCTTGGAACGCTGACGCCTTGCAGGTGGCCGAGACGCGCATGGGCGTGGATGGTCACATGGCGGCCGGTTATGTTCCCAATATCAAGACCGTCACGATTCAGCTGGAGGCGTCGTCGCCGTCTCGCCGCTATATGCAGACGATCCAGAAGGCGATGATCGCTAATCAGCGCATCTATAAGGTTTCGCTGACGGCTATTATCCCGTCCATCGGCGAACAGGTGATCTGGAGCGAGGGCGTCATGCAGAACGGTGCAGTCACTTCGACCGCCGCCCGTGTCATGGAGCCGACCGCGTGGACTTTCCACTTTGAGAAGTACGAACGGAGCGCCTATAACTAGGCGCTCCCCTTTTTTTATCCCGGAGGTACTAAGCAATGAGAAAAGAAAAAACCGTCGTCCTTGATGATCGCGGGAATAAGCTGACGTTCAAGATTCGCGAGATGAGCGCGACTGATATGTCGTTCTGGGCGTTGCGAGCCTTTAAAGCGCTCGGCGCGGCGGGCGTTGAACTGCCTGACGGCGCGGACATCCGCACGGCGCTGAAGCTTATTTCCGCGAACTTTCAGACGATGTGCAAAAACATCGACCTTGACGACGTGCGCGGGCTTCTTGACGATCTTCTGCGCATGTGCTCGCGCGTCGTCGGCAAGGCCGAAGAGCCGGTCACGCCGGAAACGGTCGATGATTATATTCAGGACGTGCGCACGCTGTGGGCGCTCTATGCTGAAGCGTTCAAGGTCTGCACCGATTTTTTCGGGGGAGAGAGGCGCTCGAAATCCCAAAACTCCCCGACGATCCAACTGCACGACGCGCAGGCCTGATCGGCTATAAAAATTTAACTCAGATGATAGCGGCGATAATCTCGCGGCGCTTCGCGACGCTGTACGAACTTCAGACGGTGTACAGCATCGCCGATGCGCTTGATATGTATGAGGTTATCGCCGTCAACAGTTATAACGAAGCCGCGTATGCAGAAGCGGCGAGGCGTGAACAGGAATTGCGCCGCAACTCATGACGCGGGAGGTGACAAAAGACATGGCAGAAAATATCGTCGATGCGCTCATTGTCACGATGGGCCTTGATAACAGCGATTATGAGCGCGGCATGAACGAGGTCGAAGACAGGACGCGCCAGTTTTCGGAGCGTGCGCCGCGTGACGTTGAACGCGGGCTGAATTCCATCGAACAGCGTTTCGGCGCGACGTTTCAGGGAATTTTTAGAACGTTCATCGCGCCGCTAACCGCTGCGCTCGGCACGATGGGAATTTTCTCGCAGTATACGCAGACGGCAGACAGAATCGGCAAGACCGCCGCAAGAATCGGCGCAAGCGCGGAAGAGTTGCAGGCCTTCGGCGAGGCCGCGAAACGTTCCGGCGGCTCGGTCGAGGGCTTTATATCGTCGTTCGAGAGTTTGAACGGTCAGATTCAGCGAATGCAGGCCATGGGCGGCAAGGGACGCTTGACGCCTATCCTTAAACAGCTCGGAATCAGCGCCACGGAGAACGGCAAGGCGAAAGACACGTTTCAAATCTTGCGCGAACTCGCGGGCGCGTCTGAACGCATCGGCAAGCAGAAGTTTGCAGGGCTGGCGCGTTTTCTCGGGCTTGACCAAGGCACAATCATGCTGCTGCAATCCGGGCGCGTAGCAATGGATGAGCTTATCGCGCGTCAGCGGGCGCTCGGCGTGTACACCAAAGAGGATTTCGAGATCACCGCGAAATTCAACGACGCGATTTCGGATTTGCAGCAGTCATTCCGCGCAATGGCCGCGCCGATTCTGCAAGTTATCACGCCCGCGCTGACGACGCTCGCAAAATGGCTGACGAACATCGTGCAGACGTTCCGCGAGCATCAGGGTTTTATCGTCGCAGGATTGACCGTCATCGCCGCCACGATGAGCGGCGTGCTGCTCAAGGCCGCTACTGCGCTCGGCGCGGCGCTCATGCCGCTTCTTGGGCCGATCGCGGCGGTTGCGGCTTTAGGCGCGATTTTTGACGAGATCGCGACGTATGCCGAAGGCGGCGAAACCGCGTTTCAGGGGCTGTGGGAAGCTATCGGCACGCCGGAGGATTTTAAAGCCGTCGGAACGGCGATTAAAGAAGCGTTTTCTTCCGGTTGGGAAGAGCTGGAAGCCGCCGCGAAAACGGTTGCAGAATGGCTCTTAAAAATCGGTGAAAATCTCGCGCCCCTGAAAGACGCTATTGCCCCGGTCGTTGACGCTTTTAAGAGTCTGCTCTCGACGGGCGGTGAACTTGTCGCGTGGGCGGCTGAGTTTGCGGCGCAGATCGCGAGCCTGATTCTTCCGCTTGATGAGATTTTCAGCCCTGGCGAACCGGGCAGCGGATGGAGCGCACTCCGAAAAGTCGCCGAAGTTATTTCACTGGCGTTTCAATCTCTGTCATACGTCGTGAAAGAGGTTTCCGACTGGCTTGGCAATATGACGAAAAAGGCGCGGGAAGCGCTCAAGGCGTTGGATTTTGTGACGCCTCTTAAAAACGCTTTTAAGGAATTAGCCGGATATATCAGCGGCCTGTTCTCACCCGGTCAGCCGGGGAGCGAATGGAACGTATTGCAGTCAATCATTGACGGCATAAAAAGCGGCATCGATATGATGATCGGTGCCGTGAAATCGTTATTCGCATGGATAACTCGTGTTATTAACGGTATTAGTGTCTGGCTCACCGGCGGAGAGCAAGCACAGAAAGAGCAAGCACAGAAAAAATCGGAGATCATAGGGAATAAAACCGAAGAAGAGTATGTCAGCGAACGGGCTGATGAAATTACCAAAGCTCGTCCGGAGATCAGCCGGGAAGACGCGCAAAACGTTGCGAGAAAAGAGCTGAAAGAAGACGCCGAGTTAAAAGTTTTATATGATCGATTCGGCGGCGATCAGTTATCGCTTTCCGATTTTGGCTATACAGCGGCACAAATAACGGCGTTTGAAGAACGCCAAAAGGCCAGAAACAAGCCTGTAAATAAAATGGCGGCAGACATGCCGAAGCCCGCCGCAGATGCGTCTATTAAAGCGAAAGATCAGCCGTCGCCGTCATGGTGGAATGCGCTCTTTTCAAGCAAGGCCGCGCCGGAAGCGGCGGCGGCTATCACGTCTCGCGCCCCTGATGCGGCGAAGATTCAGCAGGACAATAGCCGAAAAACAACGGTGAACGTCAAAAATGACACGGTTGTGAATAATCGCTTTGAGGGCGTGACAGACGGCAATGCCGCCGGGCTGATGAATGACGCGGCGAACAGCACGCAGCGTGCAGTTGAACGCGGGAATTCATTCGCGGTTAACAATGGAACGGCGTCTATTGATCCGGGGGTATTCAAATGATCGCCCAAGAGTGGCTTTTGGCCGATGAAAACGGGAACTCGCTTGTCACATTTCAGTCGTTCATCTCGTGCGAAGTCAACGACGAGGGCGAAGTGCTCAAAATGCCGACGGAGAACGGCGGTTTTGCCGCTTATAACAAAGTCGCCGACTCGCTCAGAATCCGCGCACAGCTGGCCTTGCAGGGAACCGACGCCGACATTCAGCAGCAGCTCACGATCTTGAAAGCGCTGAAAGAGGGAACACAAACGTTTTCTCTTGTCACGCCGACCATCGAATATCGAAACATGACGCTTGAAGGGATGAACTATTCGCGCAAGCGTGAAGACGGCCTGAAAGTCTGTTATGTCGAACTGATGATGGTCGAGGTGCGGGAAGTTGAGGCACAATACACCGACACAAAGCGCCGCCGCCTGACGCGCAAGAAAGTCAAGAACGCGGACTGTGCGAGCAGTCAGGCGACGGGGAAGACGGACGCGGCGAAAGCGGATAACCGGAGCGTCCCAAAAAAAGCCTGGGACTGGGTCGTAAACAAGGTTAAAGGCACATCGTTAAACAACGGCAGCGGAACGGGGGGGCGCTAAAAAATGCAGATCATACCGCTTCAAACGCTCCCCGCGCAGTCATTTATTACGATCCTCGAAGAGCAGAACGTCGAGATCGCGCTGTATCAACGATATAACCGCCTTTATGCTAACGTGACGCTCGACGAAGCGCCGATCGCAACCGGCTGTATCTGCCTTAACAACACGCCGATCATCCAGCAGACAAGCGACTTTTCGGGCGTTCTGGCGTTTGTTGACACGCTGGGCGATGAATCGCCGCAGTGGGAAGGCATTGGCGGCGACTCGCCGCGCTGGGTGCTTGTCTATCTGACGGCGGCGGAGGTCGTAGAAAATGGCATCGTCGTATAACATCAAGACGCTTCGCGCAGAGATTCAGCTCGGGACGGGAAATTTTCAAGGCACGAGCAAAAACACGTACACGATTGAGGGGCTCGCTATGTCCGCGAAGATTGAAAAAGTCGGCCTGCCCGACCTGAATAAATGCACGTTGAGTATTACGGGCATGAAATATGACGTCATGGAACAGCTGACCGTTCTCGGCTTTCGCAAGTTGACCAGCGCAAAGAATTTGCTCACGCTATACGGCGGAACGCAGGGCGAGACGTTGCCGGTGCTGTTTTCGGGCGACATTACAAAAGCCGTCGCCGACTTTAAAAACGCGCCCGACGTGGTGTTTCAGATCAACGCCACGACTGGCGCGTATTCTGTCAAAAAAGCCGCGCCGCCGCTGAGTATTCAGGGCGACGCGGCAGCGGCTGACCTTGCGCAGCGTTGGGCGGCAGAGATGGGCTACAGCTTTAAAAACGCGGGCGTCGTGACGCGCGTCAACAATTGCGTTTTCAACGGCTCGCCGATGCAAAAGCTGAGAATGCTCGCGGAACAGTATCACATCGACACGATCATTGACGACGGCGAAGTGATTATCCAGCCGCGCGGCAACGTCCGCAAAACAGGGACGATCCCGTATCTGACAGAGCAGAGCGGCCTCGCCGGTTATCCTGCGTTCACCGATAAGGGGATACAGCTTGTCGCGCTCTATAATCCCGATTTCAAGCGCGGCGGGCTGATTCGCGTCAAAAGCATCGTCCCGCGTGCGTCGGGCGAGTGGAAAATTGTAAAGCTCACGCACAGCGTGAGCGCGTACAGCAAAAACGCCGAGTGGTTTTCAGAGATCGAAGCGACATGGAAGGGTGAATAGCTGATGGCAGAATCCGGCATCGTGAAGGGCGTTGCAGACGAAGACGTTGATTCGTCAGACCTCAACCGCATGGAATTCCTGATTAAAGTTCTACAGCGCGACATGTCCACGGCCATCCCCGTTATCGTCACGGCCACGCAGGCGGGCGACACGAATGCCGCCGGGTACGTTGACGCGCGGCCGCTTGTCGCACAGCTTGACGCCTGGGGCAAGGCGCTGCCGATGGCGACGCTTCATCATCTGCCCTATTTCCGGTTGCAGGCCGGACGCGCGGGTATCGTGCTCGACCCGGTGCCCGGCGACATTGGCCTTGCCGTGTTCGCACAGTCCGACTGCTCAACGCTCAAGCAGGGCCAGAAAGAGACCGCACAGCCGGGAAGCTGGCGCAAGTTCGACCAAGCCGACGGATTCTATATCGGCGGTTTTATCAATACTCAAATCGACACGTATGTTCGGCTTGCGCAGGACGGCAGCGTCACGATCACCGCGCCGGGGAACGTCACGATCGACGCGCCGAGCGTCAGTATGACGGGCGATCTTTACGTTACCGGTGATATGACTTCCGGCGGCAAGTCTTATCTTGATCATACGCATATGGGCGTTCACGGCGAGACAACGCCGCCGCTATAAAGGGGCGAGATCATGAGACCTTATATTTTTAAGCTGATGGACGCGGCGCGAGATGAGGCGGCGCGTTTTTCCGCCTGGATAAAAGCTCGCGGCTTAGCGGCTGATGACTGGATAACGCTCTCCGGGCGCGACAGCAACGGCGACAAGCACGGCGGCGCGAGAGTGCTGCTTGATGATAGCGGCGCGATTGTGTACGGTTTGGGCGGCGGGCATGAGGGCAAGAAGTTGGGCGAAGTATTTGCCGAAATGCGCCAAAAACAGGACGTGCGCGGACAAGGTTCATTATTTAATTTCCGCGCAGACAAGCGCCGCGACAAAAAAGAAGACGGCGGCAAACTGGAGCGAGAGCGCGAAGCGCTAAAGGAACGAGGAAAAGAAATCGAAAACCGCCGTAAAGAACAAGCGAAAAAGAACGCCGTAGCTGGAAAATCCCGGTTTACTCAAGCTAAAAAAGAGGAAGCCCCGAAGAAGCCCGAAAAGACACTTGCCAATCTGCGCGGTGAAAAACGTGCAAATGCTATCGCCGCCTTTATCAAAGAACAGGGGCATGATATGGAGCAATACAGAAACGGCACTGTTAAGGGGAATCCACAATATTATTTCCCGGGTGTCGGCGCGGGCGGTCAGAAACAAGCATTTATTCGCGCAATGGGCGGCGCTGACGTCGCGTCGAAGTACGATATACAAGATAACGGCGGTATGGGCGTGGTCGTTATTCCGAAGGCGATTGACCGGCTGAAAGCTGATCGCTATGTTGTGAGTAATAAAAAGCCCCGGATTAACACAGTCTCGACCGGCGAAGAAGCCGACGTCCCATTCTAGGAGGCTCACATGACCGCACACACGCTCTATTTACAGCCCGACACATGGGACATCACGCTCGACAGTTCCGGCAGGATCGCCCGCTCGACACAAGCGTATGCGATCGCGCAGAACGTCGCGAATGCTGTCCGCCTGTTCACGGGCGAGGCTTTTTTCGCGATGGATGAAGGCATCCCGCATTTTGACATTGAGCTTGGCAAGACGCGCCCCGCCTTGTCCGTTCTCCGCGCTCGTATGCGCGAGGCGGCGCTGAACGTTGAGGGCGTGCTCGATGCACAGATCACGCTTGACGACATTCAGGAGCGCAAGCTGACGGGTGAAATTCTGCTGACAGTCGCCGACGGCGACAAAAGCACAAAAATCACGTTGACCCTGTAAAGAGGTGATTTAATGGCTGTAACATTTGACCCGGCCACGGGCTTGACCGTGGACAGCGCCGCCGACGTACTGGCGCAGATTGAAGCGGACTGGCAAAACGCCTTTTCCGGCGGCGGTCTGCCGCCCTTGGACGTTGACCCGGCCACGCCAGCCGG
>OCVV011354894.1_pt1 | contig 49163 bp, 82 predicted proteins | sample 1539721 | NCBI WGS metagenome assembly OCVV01 (sample SAMN02144230, study PRJEB22623) | gut metagenome | biome: sheep rumen | host: Ovis aries | place: New Zealand | reverse complement strand
GAAAAAAACGGCACAGCGACAGGGAGCGGCGGAATCGCCATCGTGGTAAAAGCGGGGCAAACGGTGGACAATGTCATTTTCAGGCCAATGCTCTGCACCCTCGAAGACTGGAGTGCGTCCAAAGAGTACGTACCATATACTCCGACACTCGCGGAGCTGTATCAGATGGTCAAGGTATTGCAGGGGGGTAACTAAATGCAAGGCACAGGCACACAGGCAGACCCGTACATCCCTACGACACTGACCGAGTTTATCACGGCGGTAGGGACGAGCGGAGCATATGTAGCGCTGGATAGAGACATCAACGCGGCGGATGATCCGGAGTATGGCGGAGAGCTGACGGAGCCGGTCACGTGGGCGGCAGCATCTGTACAGGGTGGCGGATTTACGCTTGCTGGGGTGACACTGCGCACAGCGGCGAGCGCCATCAGCATCGCGAAAGGCGCGACCGTCGACGCACTGAGGATAGATATCGGCTTTAAGCGAGAGGACGCATCAAGTCCTATCGTCGCGTATGGGAGCGGGAACAAGCCTGCATTTAGAGGGTGCATTTTTCGCATAAAGTTCGACGAGGGGTCGTACAAGGGCAGTTTTGCAGAACAAATTGACTTCACAGACTGTGCCATATCCATCAGCACCGCAGCAGACACGGCTGGCGGGAGCGATTATTTTTGGCAGTGCTTGTTTTTACGAACAACAGTTCACTTCCCTAGCAAGCTCGAAAGGTATTCTTCCGGCGGTGGCGCAATAATCGGCCAAAGCACGTCATTTATACGGTCGGCGATGATTTTTGACGATTTGACAGATGGCGCAAACCTCGTCGGTGACGGCGCTGGAGCTATGAGCTATAGCTATATCGCCGTGAGGCCAGCTACACAGTCACTGAGGCTCAGCCGATGGGCGTCTGGATGCATCATCGCGCTGGATCCTTCCGCAACTATCAGTAGTAGCCCGTCGGGATGGACCCGCGCGACCCTCGACCAGATGAAAGACAAAGACTGGCTCACCTCGGTGGGCTTCCTACCATGAGCTGGTACAGCGACCCGTGGACGCAGGACGACAGCGTCCTCGGTGGTCTGCCGTACACAGTCGCACCGCCTGATCCGTACAGCATCGAGGGCGTCAAGACTGTCTGGAATTGGTCGCCACATGTATTAGGTGGCCTGCCCTATACCGTGTGGATGCCGCCGGAGAGCGCGGGGATATATATCGAGTTGCCGTCTTGTGAATTGAGCATCAAGGCATTTGCAAAGACTATCATTGGCAATAAAACAATCACATTTTCTGTGAGTGGACGTATCGGCATGAACTTTGAGATAAAGTAAGGGGGTGAAGTTGTGAGTGATCCGGGGCGTGAGGAAACGGACGAGATACTTGACCAAATGGAAGAGGAAATTGCGGCGGTTTATTCGCAGGCGTATCAAGAGGCATGGGCGACCGCTCTAGCGTACATGAAGAAATTTCGTGAGCTTGACAAAAAACGGCGCAAGCAAGTGCAGAGCGGCGAATGGACAGAGCAGGACTACAAGGAATGGCGCAAGCGTAAGCTCATGGGCGGCAAGCGATGGTTCGACATGGTCACGGCTCTTGCTAAAGACTTCACCCACGCCCGACAGATCGCGGACAGCATCATCAACGGCTTTATGCCGGAGGTCTATGCTGTCAATCACAACTACGGTACTTATGCCATCGAGAAGGGCTTTCGCATTGATACCACATACACGCTCTACGATAGGCCAACTGTTGAGCGGCTATTGCGCGACAAGCCTGACCTACTCCCGCCGCTAAAGGTGGATGTAGGCCGGGACATCGCGTACAACTCACAGCGCATCACGGCGGCAGTCACACAAGGCATATTGCAGGGCGACCCGATAGATGATATGGCAAACCGTATCAAGGACGTTGCCAATGCATCGCAGAAGTCCGCAGTCCTCGCAGCTAGGACGGCCACGACCAATGCGGAAAACGCTGGACGCTATGATAGCGCGGTGAGGGGCGAGGAAATGGGTCTGCCTATCAAGCTGCAATGGGTGGCCACACTCGACCTCCGAACGCGAGAAACGCACCGAAAAGCAGATGGTGAGCGTATCAAGGTAGGCGACAAGTTCTCCAACGGCCTACGCTACCCCGGAGACCGTGACGGAGCGCCGGAAGAGATCTGGAACTGCCGTTGCCGTATCATCGAGGTGGTGGGAGACGTACAGCTCCCAAAATTCGAGAAGTTCGGCAAGCTGGGCGATATGACCTATGACAAGTGGAAAAACGCCCATGACAGTGACGGACGGTTCACGCGTATACGGAACATCAAAAAGGACAAGGCGCAGTTTCACGAATATCGTTCGTTATTGAAGGGAAAAGGTCTTATCCCGCGCAAGTTCGCAGATTTCCAGAATATGAAGTATGACGACCCCGACCAATGGAAAAAGGTCAAGGCAGAGGCCAAAAAAGCCCGAGCTGCAAAAAGGAAGTGATGTCATGCCGCTGAATTTCGCTGTCCAGTTCGATGACAATTCAGACGAGTTTGCAAAGGCCATAGACGATATGATGCCGCCGCTCCTGTCAGCATTAGGCAAGACGGCAGAAGCGTTCGCTGTGAGGTACATTACCGACTTCGGCTATGTAGACACAGGCCGTGCAAGGGCGTCTATCACGCATACATGGTCAGGCCAAAATGCGTATGTGTTCAACTATACGGACGATGCCGGAAAGCCATACACACAAGAGATAAACGGCGTCCCGGTAGAGGAAAACCGTGTCTACATCGGTAGCAATGTCCCGTACTTTCCGTATTTGGAGGAAGGCACGGTCAAGATGCGTGCCGGGCATATGCTACGCAGAGCCGTGACCGAAAAAGAGTGCCTTGACCAGTACAAGCACATCATCGAAACGTTCATGAAGAAGTGAGCTGTCCACCCGGGCAGCTCCTCTTTTTTTGTTGAAAACTTTTAAAAACATTCAAAAAATGGCTATATTCTGCATTTGTTGTTTTTAACAAATGCATTTGCTGAAAATAACAAATGCATTTGCTGTTTTTGAAAAATGCATTTGCTAAAAACGCAAAATGCATTTGCTAAATTTGCAAATTGTTATATAAATATAAAACAGATATAAAAACAGATATACAAAAAAATAAAAAAACAGATATAAGGGAAGTTCCAATTTAAAAAATAATTTAAAAGAGATTTTTCAAAAATTTTTCGGAGAACGCTTTTTGATTTGCGAGGACTGATTTTTCTGGCCAATGCGATTTTGATTTCTGGATTTTTTTTTTTTTGATTTTGGTATACTGGAATACCCCTATTTTGCACGAGGATCAATTTCTAGGCCGTTTGGACGGTTTTATAGTAAAACTATACCCAAAAACGCAAAACGCCTAGAAACGCTTGCTAGCGGCATTAAATACGATTTCTCAAATTTTGATTATTTTTGCTTTACCAAAAAGGCGCCCCTTGACAAATCGGATTTGCTATGGTAGAATAATTTTAACGAATTTTCACAAAACGCTTGACATTTGCGGGGTGATGTGTTAGAATGGATTTGAAACAGAATACAGATCGGGGCAAGGCGGTCAACTGCTCCTGCGGCAAGCTGCTTGCCGTGGAGCGAGAAGGCAAGATATACGTCTTCTGCAAGCGATGCAAACGCGAGTTCCCTGTTGCCCGACTAGAGCCGAGAGCCGAAGAGCCGAGAGCCAATGATGCGAAGTAATGCGTCATTGGCTCTTTCTGTTTTTCTGTGAGACCATTCCAAATCGCGAAGTAATGCGACCGAAGAACAGGAGGAAACACCATGGCATTTAAGCGGTCATTCCTTGCGGCTCTGGGTATTGAGCCGGACAAGATCGACGAGATCATGAACGCACATCTGGAAGTCGTGAACGGCCTTAAGGCAGACCTTGCGGATGCAAAGGAGAAGGCGGACAGCGTGGACAAGCTGACGGCAGACCTTGCAGACGCAAAGAAAAAGCTGGAACAGGCGGACAGCGACAACTTCAAGAAGAAGTACGAGGACGAAAAGGCGGCGTTCGACAAGTACAAGGAGGACGTTGCAAGCAAGGAAACGCTTGCAAGCAAGAAGACGGCTTATACGGCCATGCTCAAGGAGCTTGGTGTGCCGGAGAATTGGCACAGCCGAGTGATGCGAGGGCTTGATTTCGGCAGCATCGAGCTTGACAGCGACGGCAAGATCAAGGACAGCGCAAAGGCCGCAGAGACGGTCAAGGCGGAGTGGTCTGACGTCATCCCGACTGTCAAGGATGAGGGCGCAGGTACGCCAACGCCTCCCGCAGGCGGAAAAGCCCCCGAGAAGAAGGGTAGTAACCTTGGCGCAGAGATCGCGAAGGCCTACTATGAGAGCCACTATGGCAAGAAGGAGTGATTTTTCATGAGCTTCATTTCCAGCGACAAGACCTCTAAGGTCTATGCTCCCGGCTGGTTCCTCGCTGACAACGAGGCTTGCGAGCGCAAGACCCGTGAGATCTCGCAGACAGGCGCGACCACGGCCTCTGACGGCTCGAAGTACGTTCCTATGGGGACTATCTATCCGGCCAATGACGCGACCGCAGAGGGCATCGTCTATGAGGATGTAGACGTGACCAATGGCAACATGCCCGGCAGCGTGGTGCTGTCTGGCGTGGTATACACTGGCCGTCTTCCCGTAGCTCCTGCCACTGCGGCAAAGACCGCGCTTGAGGGCAAGGGCTTCAAGTTCGTGGCCGAGCCTACGGTCACGCGCCCCAATTGGGAGGTGTAAACTATGCCGAGTGCAGTAACTTGGGAAAATAACGTTTTCGGATGGATCCCGCAGGACGAGTGGATGAGCATCCCGTTCAACCCGGAGCGTCCTAACGACCCTATCGACAGCCTGTTCGGTGACGAGAAGACCGACAACCTCGTGGCACGTTGGCAGTCCATCGCGGCGGAGTATCAGATTCCTGTTATGGCGCAGTTCCACGCTTTCGACACTGAGGCAAACACCACCTTCCGTGTTCCAATCGACGTTCACAACATCGAGAAGGGGCTTATCAAGGTGAAGCTGAACCAGTCTGAGCGTATGAGAGCACTCACACGCACGGGGGTACAGAATGAGGAAATGCGCCGCTATGTCCTCGAGGACGGCATCCGCCTTGCGGATCAGGTGTTCACGCGCTCCAAGGTCGCAAAGAACGAGTTGCTTGCAACTGGCAAGGTGACCATCAAGGAGAACAACCAGGACATCACCGTTGACTATGGCGTTCCGGCCGCAAACACGGCATACACGCTTGACCTGTCTGCAAGCGCTGACGTTTCTTCGCAGATCCAGGACATCGTGGATGATGCTGCACAGAAGGGCGTGACCATCTCCGGCATGGTAACGAGCCGCAAGAACGTCACGAAGATGCGGAACAATGCCAGTCTCCAGAAGGTCATCAACGGCAATATCGGTGTTGGTGCGCTGATCCGCCAGAGCAACCTTGACGCATATCTGGACGAGGAGTTCGGCATCTCGAACATCATCACCAACGACCTGACCTACGGTGCAAGCGCAGCTATCGGCAGCGATGGGCGTCCGTCCATCACCACGCGCCGCTACTATCCGCAGGACAAGATCACCTTCTTCGGCACGACCGCAGGCAACCGTCTCGGTATCGGCCTGTGGGGCGATCCGCCTGAGGTGGATAACAACCGTTTCCTCAACGTGTCGCAGAGCGGTGTTTCTCCGTATGTATATATCACGCAGTGGAGCGAGACAGACCCGGCCGTCCTCTGGACGAAGGCATCCGCGCTCTTCATGCCTGTACTGTACAACCCGGATAGCCTGTACATCGCGACCGTTTCCGATACGGGGGCGTGAGTATGACGTACACGGTTATCAAGGCTTTTACCGACTTGCAGGATGATGGCCACAAGTACCTTGTTGGTGACACTTATCCTCGCGAGGGCTATGAGCCTACGGTGAGCCGTATCACGGAGCTGTCCGGCAGTCGCAACAGGCAGAAGACGCCGCTTATCGAGGCGGCAAAGGTCGCGGATGGCGCAGAGGCAGAGGAGACAAAGCCGAAGCGCAGACGCAAGCAGGATTAAGACACAAATTCGAGAATGAAATATACTTGCGGCATCCAAAAAGTATGTTTTATCTTCAAAATTTGCAGAATTTCTGCAAAAATCGAATTTGAAGTCTACTAAGATCCGCATAAACGGAAGGAGGCGGTGCATATGGATATTACCGAGATCTGCGCAGAGGTGCGGAACTACTTTATCCCCCACTATGAGGATGACATCCACGAGGGGACTTTTGAGATCGTCGGAAACACCATTTCGCCGCTCGATTTCCTAAAAAACGGTCAATTCTTTCGTATCGTAGGCAGCGCACTGAACGACGGGGTGCATCAGTATTCCGACGATTTGCAGCTTGCGGACGAGAGTTTTGATGGTGCTATCTGGGCGATGAGCGTCCCTCCCGCTTTTCTCGCCCTATGCACCGACATTCAGGCATGGAGGGCAAAGAATGAGGCTCTTGATAGCGTCAACATGTCGCCGTTCACAAGCGAGAGCTTCGGCGGCTACAGCTATTCCAAAGGCGGTAGCGGTTCGGGGACTAGCGGCAGTTCGGCTGTATGGCAAGACGTGTTCAAGAGCCGTCTGAATGCATGGAGGAGGTTGAACGTGTTATGAGCTTGCTTGACGAGGCAATGGAGAATTTCGCGTTCATCAACAAAATTCGCGTGCCGGACGGTGAGGGCGGCTATGAAACAACATGGACACGCTCTGACGCTACTTTTTCGGCAAATGCGAGGCTTGACAATTCCATGCAAGCGCGGATCGGCGAAAAGCAGGGCGTGACGGCACTTTACACCATCACCACAAGAAAAGCGGTGACGCTTGAATATCATGATGTTGTGTTTAGGTTGTCAGATGGGAAGATTTTTCGGGTACTGTCTGACGGTGATGATGTGAAGACGCCGAACAGCTCCACGCTGGATATGCGCCAAGTGAGCGCGGAAGAGTGGGTGTTGCCGAGTGACTAAAGCGGCGGCACTATACCAGTTTTACAGCAGTTTTGGCCTCCCGGCATACGAGGAAAATTCAGTGCCGGACGATGCAGAGTTTCCGTATATCACCTATGAGGTGGCAACGGCAAACTTTGAAAATCGCATCCCGCTGAACGCTAGTATCTGGTATCACTCGACCTCGTGGGTCGCTTGCAATGCAAAGGCCGCAGAGGTCGCAGAGCGTTTGGAAATGCACAAACCTTGCATCATTTCCAACGTAGACGGTGGCAAGCTATGGCTCATGCAGGGCAGCCCGTTTTCCCGGTGCATGACCGACCCGAGCGATTCGGACATCAAACGAAATATCATCAGCATCACGGCGGAATTTCTGACCGTGATATGAAGGGAGTGAAAACATATGGGTAAGTTTACGACTATCCCGAAGAACACCTTCGATGAGATCCAGATGGATGCCGGAATGCTGCTGACCAACTTCGACCCGGCAAATCCGGCAGCGCCTGCGGATGCAGACATCCTCTGTGCTACTACTGGCGGTGTCAACATCACCTGTGTCCCGACATACAGTGACTGGGGCGAGGATGTTGACAACGTGCCGAACAACATGAAGGAGCTGAAGCACCTCGATGGCTGGGACTGCGGCATGTCGTTCTCGTCTATCAGCGCTGGTGGCAATTCCATTCACTATGCGCTCGGTGCGGCAGATGTGACAACGCTTCAAGGTACGACTACCAGCGTTATCAAGCCGAGGCGTGACCTTGAGCAGACCGATTTCAGGGATCTGTGGTGGGTCGGTGACAAGGCCAATGGCGGCATGGTAGCTGTCAAGCTCAAGAACGCGCTGTCCACGGGCGGCTTCACGCTCCAGACCACCAAGAACGGCAAGGGTAAGATCTCGCTTGAACTGACTGGCCACGTTTCTATGGCGGCACAGCAGGACATGCCGATGGAGTTCTACGTCGCAGAGCCTGATGAAGATGGCGAGAATGACGGCGCATAAGTAAATCTAGCATGAGGAGGGCTTGCTAAATGGATCTTAATGCAAAACAGATGGAGGTTGACAGCTTCGGCGAACAGCTCCTTATCATTGCGGATGTGATGGAGGATAAGGAAGTCGCTGACGCGCTGAAAAACCGCAAGGACAAGGGAACGATGCCTGCTATCATCCGCGCGACGGGGCTTATCTGCAAGCGGCACAATGCCGATGTAGTGCGCTTTTTGGCTCTGCATGAGGGCGTGGCCGAGAACGAGCTTGACATCACGCACAAGAACGTCATGACAAAGCTGATCGAGGTCATCCAGACGCCGGAGTACAGACAGGCTTTTTCCTTGCTGGCCAAGACGGAGGACGTCTGATCCTCTTGTCCAGCTCCTTGCAATATCCAAAATCAAATCCACGATTTTTAATGCGGTACGCAGTCGAACGCTTCAAGCAGTATGAGCGGGACGAAGCGTGCCGCATTTTCGTTACAGACGCGCTAAAAGTCCTAACGGAGAACACGCAGAGGTTCGCGGGAGGCCGTGCTATGAGCATGAGATACTACGACCTTGTGCATCCTGTGCAGGAGGTAAAGCCAAAAGAAACGGGCGCGGAAATAATCGCGCGGCTCAAAGGTAAGCTAAAACGCATGAGAGAAGAGAGGTGATAGCGTGAATATTTTTGATCTGTCTGCATCCATTTCCGTGGATTTTTCAAATTATCTTGACGGCATCAAAAATGCAGTAGAGCGTGGGAAACGCCTTGCAGATGGCCTTGAAAACACGGTCAATGCGGCAGAAGATCTCGGCAAGTCCATGGACGAAGTCGGCAAGGAAATTTCCGATGTAGTGGACGATATTCAGAAAGTCACCGACGAGCTTGCGGACACCGAAAAGCAGGAGGACGAGACAGGCAAAAAGACGGACAAGCTCGGTGAGAGCATGGACGGCCTCGGGAAGTCTGCTGACGGCCTCGAAGATAGCATTGACGATACAAAAGATAGCGTGGACGGCCTCGGGGAAACGGCAGACAAGGCCGCAAAGAGGACGAACCCGCTGCTTGAAAAGATAACTGCGCTCCGAAACAGGCTAAATATGGCCAAAGAGGAAGTTTCCACCGCAAAGGAGCGAGTCGAAAAGCTGACCGAGGCGTTCAACAAGTCCGCGATGGAAACTGGCGTCACCTCTGACGAAACGAAGAGACTTGCGAACGAGCTTGACAAGGCAGAGCATGAGCTAAAAGATGCAGAGGGAGCGGCCAAAGATGCTGCGGACGAGCTGAAAAAAGCCGGGAGAAACACAAAGGATTCAGGCGAAGAGGCCGAAAAGGCCGGGAAACGTTTTGAGAAGTTTCGTGACGGCCTTGACAAAGCTGCGGACGGCCTGAAAAAAGTTGCAGATGTAGCCGGGAGAGCCATTGAGGCCGTTGCAAAGGTAGGTGTTGCGGCAGTTGGAGCGGCCACGACTGGACTTGTGGCACTCACGAAACAGGGACTTGACGCATACGGCACTTATGAGCAGTTGCTAGGCGGTATCGAGGCGGCTTTTGAGGGCAACCAGAAGGCCATCAATACCGTCATGGAGACGGGAAAAGACGCATGGAAAACGCTCACCATGTCTACCAACGAGTATTATGAGGCGTTTATGGGCGCATATCCCCTCATCAAGGCGGGAATGGCAGACCAAAACGAGGCCATCGAGACTACCAACCGCCTCATGCAGCTCGAAGCTGACCTTGCAAACACATTCGGCTATACTGCGGAAAATGCGGCAAATGCAATCAACTGGGCGTTAAAGGGGACATATTCGTATCTCGATAACCTCAATATCGGCATCAAGGGAACGAAGGAGGGCTTTCTCGAGGCTGCAAATGCGTCCGGCATCCTTGGGCGTGAGATAGAGAGTGTTGACGAGCTATCCACGGACGAGATAGTTTCCGTTCTGGAGCACTATGCGGATGCGTATGGCGTTCTAGGCAGGACTGGCGAAGAGGCCGCGAAGACGCTCGAAGGCTCTGGCAAGGCGCTCAAGGCGGCGTGGGAAAACCTCTTGACGGGATTTGGCCGCGAGGACGTTGACCTTGCGGAGCTGTCCGAAAACCTCATGACGTCAGTTGATGCAGTGGCAAGCAACATTGCGCCCCGTATTGGGCAGATATTCGAGGGCATTTCTAGGACGCTCCCGGTGCTGATCCCGAAGATGTATGAGACGGCCAAAAAGCTCATTTCTGAAAATTCAGACAGCTTTTTGTCTGGCATCTCTGCTATCCTGACGAGCGGTGGAAAAGTCGTTGAAAATGTACTCAATGATGTTGTTTCCATGTTGCCTGACCAGCTCCCGGGACTGCTTGACAAGATAGGTGATACCATCACAACGGGCTTGCGAAAAGCGACTAGATCGCTATCCAAAATCGGGGACACGCTAGGGAATGTCATCGGCATTGTTGCGGATGGCCTTATCGACAATTTGCCTGCGGTACTGGAAGCGTTCAACGGATTTTTTGGGCGACTTCTCGACCAGCTCCCGAAGCTGATAGACGTTGATAAACTGCAAAAGGTCGCTGAAATTCTCATTGACGGCCTCATTGGCACGTTTACCACGCTTGCAGACAGGATCCCGGCGGCAATTGACTTTGTCGCGGATGTTTTCGGTCGGCTTGTTGAAGTCCTATCCGATCCGAAGATAATCAAGGCCGCTATGGATGTAGTTCCGAAAATTGCGGATGCGCTCATAAGCCATGTTGATGACATCATCAATGTCGGCACAAAGTTCATACAGTCGCTCATAGGCGGAATCACCAGTGAAGACGGCTCTTTGATGGATGCCGCTATAGACGTCATTATGTCCCTTGTGGATGCGTTCACGGACAACCTTGACGACATCCTGCTAGCGGCTCAAACGCTTATCACCGCCCTTCTCGGGGAGCTTACGAAGCCGGACACGCTCGAAAAGATCATCAGCGCGGGAACGACCATCCTTGCAAAGTTGGTCGAGGGTGTTTTCAAGATCGGCGGCAGTTTTCTCGGCTTTACAGAGGAGCTTGGAGCAGAGATAGGCAACGGCATTGCCGAGTATGACTGGGGCGCTTTTGGCCTTGCTATCATCAACGGCATTGCTGACGGGCTCTTAAAGGTGGATGCTATCAGTGATGCGGTTGATGGTCTGTCCGAGTGCTGGGCTATAGGGTATATCGACATCGAGAACTTCTTGAACGACGCAGACGCAAAGTTCTCCGACTTTGCCGACAGCTTTGCTGTTGGTGCTGATGACATATCCACCAAAGCGACCGAGTTCCTGACTGGCCTCGGCGAGGCGTGGAACACTGGCTGGAACGACATCAAGGATTTCGGTGCAAAGATCTACAACGGCTTCACCAATTTCTGCAACAAATGGCGCGAGTTCTGGGTAAATATCGCAGCTACCTTGCAGAACAAGGTCGCAGAGTTCAAGCAGAAACTACAAGCTATCCCGGATAAATTCACGGAGCTTGTGAGAGATGCAAGGACGTGGGGTCGGGACATGATCCAGAACTTCATTGACGGCATCACGGCAAAGTGGAACGCGCTGACATCTAAGGCTCGCGGTGCGGCACAAGTGGTCGCCGACTATCTGCACTTCTCCGTTCCGAAGAGAGGTCCGCTGTCTGACTTTGACAAGAGTGCGCCCGATATGATGCAGCTTTTTGCAAATGGCATCTCGCAAAATGCAAGTCTGCTTGACAAGGCGTTCAATGATGCTCTTGGGTTTGCGGAAAACATTCCTACGCCTGAAATGGAGATGCCGGAAGTCGAGAGGCCTATCTATAGGACGGCAGATCTGTCCGAAGAGCACGCCACGGCATATGCCCCTAGCAACGCGCAGAACGCCGCAGAAGGCGGGGGACGTGATAGGGGTGTAGTTTATAGTCAAAACGCCTTGAACGCCGCTATCGAGCTGCTAGGGGGCATTTTGAGCGAAATTAAGAAGGGTCACACGATCGTCACGGATGTGAACGCCATTAATTCCGATTTAGGCTTCATCCGTGAGGCAGAAGAGAGGAGCGTGCTGGCATGAGAGATGCAACATCGGGTATCACCATAAACGGCAAGCATTCATTCCGAGATTTCAGTGCGCTCCTGCACAAGGCCGTCCGGGACTATCCCGAGTGGTACGATCCCACGGAGACGCCTCCCTACTCCTCGCAGGAAAATTCTTTTGGAGAGCTGTTCGGCGACCGAGTGTATCAATACCGGGACATTGAGTATATTTTCAAATTTGCATTGCAGGATGAACGCCTCAACGAGCTGTCCATCATCGCGTTCATCGACTTCATCTATGGCTTGCGCGGACAGTTTTCCATCTATGATGATTTCATGACGGACTACCACTTTGTCGGCAAGGTCGCGAAGGTACAGCGCATTGACACGGTAGGAGAGGCAGACGGGGCGCACATGGTCTCCGTGACTTTTCACTGTGAGGCGTTCCGCAAGGCCAACTTAAACCCGGCTTATCCAGTCGACGAAAATCTATGGCCGGACATAGACGGTGACGGCAGTGTTACGGCGGGAGATGCGTCGGATATACTTGCGGCGGCTACAAAGATAGGAACGGGAGAGCCTAGCGGCCTGACGCCTGAGCAGGAGCTAAAGGCAGATGCAGACAGGGACGGCACTATCACAGCGGGTGACGCAAGCCTTGTGCAAACGTTTTTGACGAAGTCTGGCATTGGCCAGTATAGCAACTCTCCCGCAGGATGGACGGCTTTCCTCAACGACTACGAACACAGGATGCCGGAGGTGATCTGATGTATGAGCTGACCATCAAAAATGGTGAGACGGCGGAGAAGTTGCACGAGATGAAAGCGGACAGCTCCCGCAGGGTCTCGCTCTGCAACTTCACTTGTGGTGTCAATCTTATTCCACAAGCCGAATTTGCACTCTATCCACAAAATCCGTGCTATGATGCTTTTGAGGCATTGCAGACGCTTGTCGAGATAGACAACACAAAGACTAACGAGGCGGAGTTTGAAGGCCGTGTGACGCGCACACAGCAAGGCATGACGTCCGCAGGCATCGTCTACAAAAAAGTGTGGTGCGAGGGCTTGCTTGCCTATCTGTGCGATACTGTGCAGATGTATCACGTTTTCACCAACATCAGGGCGACAGAGCTTGTGCAGTGGTACGTTGATAATCACAACGCACAGAGCAGTGCGGAAAAGCAAATTGCAAGGGTCGTTTGCGATGTTACCGGGTATGCACAGCGGGTAGAGGTAGGCTATCGCTCCACGATGGACGAGATCAAGGAAAATCTCATATCCAGATGGGGTGGGGAGCTGGCCATGAAGAGCGAGAATGGAGAGCTTGTGCTATACTACATGCAGACGGACGCCTCCCCTTCCGTATCGCCGACAAAGGTAGAGCTTGCATGGAACATGTCGAGCATCGTCCTCGAGAGCAACCCGACCTATATCGTGACAAGGCTCATTCCCCTTGGTGCTATGCTGACAAATGCAAGCGGCGACCAGACAGGCGAACGTCTGACCATCTCTTCCGTGAATGATGGCGTCCCCTACATCGACGACCAAAATGCTATTGAAAAATATGGAATTGTCGTGGGTACGGCAACTTTTGACGAGATAGAGGATGCACAGCAGCTCATGACTTATGGCACACAGTATCTCGCCCTCAACAATCGCGTCAAGCGGTCGTACACGTCCGAAGTCCTTGACCTGTCCACAATTGGCAAGGATGCAGATGCGTTCCGTGAGGGCAATGTCTACCACTTCTACAACCGCCTCGTCGGCATTGATGAAGACTTGCGTATCATGAAGCGCACGGTCGATATTTTCGAGCCATACAAGCCACGGGTGGAGATAGGTGACAAGACCGAGAAGATCACGACAGCAACGTCCCGCACGGCAAAGCTCCTTGAGTACGAATTGCCAAAGCAGAAGATTGATATTCTTGCCTCTGCAAAGGCAACGGCGACCGCGCTTATTAATGCAGGAATTGAGGGGTACGTTGTCGTAAATCCGAACGAAATTCTCATTATGAACACCGACAGCATCGAGACTGCAACGAAGGTTTGGCGATGGAATATCGGCGGCCTAGGTTATAGCAAGAGCGACACGCCCGGCGGTGCATATCCCGGCACATATGGCACAGCTATCACGATGGACGGTGCTATTGTTGCGGATTTTATTACAGCAGGCGTTCTGAGAGGTATCGAGATCTCAAACGGCAACGGGACGTTCCATGTGGACGCGAACGGCGTCTGCACAGCAAACACGTTCAGCTCCACGAATGCCAACATCACAGGTGGAAGGATAGCGATCAATACATCCTCGCAGACATATGACGCCATCGAGCTGCATTATGGCGACTGGCATCACACGTTCTCACCATTGCAATGGGAGCTGAAAAACGACACGGTCGGCCGTATCGTCGCACAGGCAGGAGCGATTTATTTCAAGGATGTGTCCGGGAACGATGTGCTTACCATTTCGCAGCAGGGCGTTCGCATATGGGATAATACATACGGATGGACTGCTATCTCCGGGCAGACGATCCCGGTTATAAATAGCAACATCCAACGCGCATATGATATGCTGAACGATCATGAAAGGCGCATAGCCGCGCTTGAAGCGAGAGTATAAGGAGGGGTAAAATGTACGGAGACAACACCGAATTTCTCTACGATAGGACGAACGTCCTTCACATCATCAATGGCAGCGCGACCCCGACATTCCGGGTACAGATAGCCGAAGAGCTGTCCGGCGCGACTATGGCCGTCAAGCTCTCTAACCGTTTCGATCCCTCGAATGTTGTTTTGACAAAGGAATGCACGGCAAGCGAGGGGTGGTACGAGGTGTTTCTTACAAATGCAGAGACGGAGAACTTGCACGGCGCATACTTCCTTGACTTTGTACTCACCACGTCCGGCGGCTTGCAGATGGTAACGCTCCGAGCCTGTCTTGTGGTCGATTAAGGGGGGTGATAGCATGGCGGAAATTATCATCGCAATTGTGACGGGTGTATGTAGCATCATAGGCGTGATCATTTCCTCGCAAGCAAGCGCGGCCAAGCTCCAACAGCAACTCGAAGTCTCGCAAGCGGTCATGAGCACACGGCTTGACAACCTTACGGCGGAAGTCCGGCAGCACAACAATTTCGCACAGAGGATGCCCGTAGTCGAGGAGCAGATAAAGCAGATGCGAGAGCAGATAAGGACGCTGGAAAACGACCTCGAAAAGCTGGAGGCGGATGTGCATGGGAAGTAAGCTGGCCAAGTTGATAGACGTCAAGTCCATAGTGACAATCACGCTGACTGCGGTATTCGCCTATCTCGCTGTCACAGGCAGGGTCACAGGCGAGGACTTCATGAAGGTGTTCTCTACGGTGATAGCGTTCTTTTTCGGCACGAAGTACCAGAAAAATCAGAACGGACTTGACGAGCAGGACGAAAAACGATATAATGCGTATAAGGGGGAGTAAGCATGTATGATCTTAAAATCTGGACACGGCTTATCAATGCCGGGTTCACGCGAGAGGGCGCGGCGGGACTGATGGGAAACCTTCATGCCGAGAGCCTTCTAAATCCCATCAACCTCGAGAACGGCTATGAGCGCAAGCTCGGCTATACGGACGAGACATACACGGCGGCAGTGGATGGCGGAAAATATGACGGCTTTGTCCACGACAAGGCCGGGTACGGCCTCGCACAGTGGACTTACTGGACACGCAAAAAGGCACTTCTCAACTTCGCAAAGTCCAGTAAGAAGAGCATCGGAGACATCGACATGCAGCTTGATTTCCTGCTGAACGAGCTGCGGTTCAGCTATCCTGCGGTGTGGCGCGTGCTGACGTCCTCGCATAGCCTTGCAGAGGCGTCCGACATCGTTATCTTGCAGTTTGAGCGTCCTGCTGACACCTCCCCTGCTGCGCGACAGCGGCGGCAGAAGTATGGCAAGATGTATCTCGACCGCTTCACCATCCCGGAGCAGGACGAAAAGCAGGACGAGCCGCAGGCGGTCAAGGGCGCTGCGGAAATTGCCGCAGAGGTCATCGACGGCAAGTGGGGCAACGGCGAGGAGCGCAAGAGACGCCTGACAGAGGCCGGGTATGACTACAGCATCGTTCAGGCCTCTGTCAACAAGATGCTCAAAACGGCCACCAAATCGCGCTACACGGTGCAGAGGGGCGACACCCTATACCGTATAGCGAAGCAGCACGGAACAACCGTAGAGGCCATTCTCGCGCAAAATAAGGCTACCTATCCGCGCATGGCGGCAAATCATATTGAGGTAGGCTGGGAGCTGACCATCTGAAAAACACAACATGGAGGTATAACACATGGAAAATCAGACGCAAGTACCATATATCGTGCATGAGGGCATCGTTGTCCGGCTTGAACGGCAGCTCAAGCGCATGTGGATAGCGATAATCATTGCCGTAGTCGCTCTGCTCGGATGCAATGTGGCATGGCTTCTGTACCTCAATCAGTACGATTTCCAGAGCTATGAAGTTGAGTATAAACAAGACGGGCGCGGCGTGAACATCATCGGCAGTGAGAACGGAGTTGAGATTTATGGGACAGAGGCTACGAGTGAAGCGGAAAACTAGGAAGAAAAAGAACGGCAAGTCAAAAGGCATGGCGACAAGGCGCAGGAAGAGGTGACGGCATGTCCCTCGATGAACTGTCCAACAGCGAGCTTGCACACCTCATAGACGAATGGATAAGAGGAGAGCGCGACCGAGCTATCTTGAAGCGGCGGCTAATAGACGGCATCTGCTATGAGCCATTGGCCGAGGAGTTTGGCCTATCTGTCAGACATGTGCAGAACATCGTCTACAAGCAGAGCGACATCCTCTTCCGGCATCTTGACAAATTGCGTCGCATGTGATATACTATAGATGCCGTGCAGTCGGCTATTGTGTTATACCTTCTTTTTCCGTTCCATGGGCGAGGCTTGCCAAGGTCTCGCCCCTCCTTTTTTCGGTATATTAGTATAGACTTATGCAAAATGCACAGTATGAGGTCATATATTTTGTGCATGTATACAAAACCGCGCAAAGTTCCGAAAAATTTTTGAAAAAGTATTGACTTCCGCGCGGCATTATGCTATACTAATATCAGAAACAACACAAGCCCCACACACAAAACAAGGAGGTAAACACCATGATGAACGCATACAAGGCATACACGCAGACCGACTGGAACGCAGAGAAGTTCTACATCGAGGACGAGTACGGGAACGAGCTTGTAATCGAGGCAGAGAACGAGGACGAGGCGCGGGAGCTGTTCATAGAGAATATCTACGATACTAGCCTCTACAGCGACGAGGAGACCGCCGACTGGCTCAAAAGAAACCAGCTGACTATCATCGAGGCATAACGGCAACGAACAGGGGCGGCAAGTCTGCCCCACACACAAAGGAGGAACACACAATGACTGACAAGAACGGTATCGAGATCATCACTGGCATGACGGTTCGCATCGAGAATGCCTACTGCAAGAGCGACAACGGCCTATACTTCGTGCATAGGTCGCCGGGAGACCCGACGTGGAGCGGCCATGACTACTCCCTCACCAAAATCTGCAAGAACGGCAAGCCTAGCAAGGGCAAGTACAACATCGCATTCTGGCCGCTGACGCACTTCATGAGCGATCGCCGCAAGGCAGCAGAGGCAAAGGCGTGGGACAAGGCAAACGCCACTATCGAGGTAGTGACAGGCATCGACATGCAGTACATCATCGAGGCACTGCAAGAGGAGCATGACACGCTGGCAAAGCAGACAGAGCGTCAGGCGTGGGATTGGGGCGAGGAGAACGCCCACGTCCAGCAGAGCCGCAAGAGCGTGGCATGGTACGAGGATCTTATCAAGCGCATCAAGCAGGAGGCATCTCCGGCAAAGCCTCGCAAGCACAAAGCCCCCGACACCACGCTCCACTTCTTCTGGAACGGTATCAAGGTAGGAGACGGCGACCTTATCAGATGCTTTTACCGAATCACTCGCAAGGAGCAGTCTCACGAGGTCGAGGATGTCTGGATCTATGCGAAGGAGTTAGGCCACCAGATCCCGTGGGAGCTGAACCCGACCAACGACACGGACAGCACGACCGACTACTTCTGCACGGACGTTGCAAGACTGCATCCGGGAGACGCATACTTTGAGGATGCTCTTGCGGGAGCAAGAAAAGAGGCCGTGCATGATGCAAAGCGCATCGTGAAAAAGTTTAGCTATTATGACCTAAGCTCTATCGTAAGGCTGCGCGATGCTATAGCGACGATCGCATCCAATGGCGCGATTTTGTGGGCGGGATGGATCACGTTCAACAACCAGTCTCAAAAGCGGTATACCAGCATTGTCAAGACGCTCGTTGCAAGAGGGCGCTCCGTAAGAGCTGCGGTCGCTATAGCTGATATGGCCGATGGTAAGACGTGCCGTGAGATCTGCGAGACGTATGCCCTCTTTGCCGGAACTATCAAGGATGACGAGAAGGCTATCATGGAAGATGCAGCACCTATTCTCGCAGAGGCCGGGAACGCTGTTAGCACCGCTGAGATCATGGGACTTATCGACAAGTACGGCGAGAAGAAGACCGTCAGCATGAGACTGTAAACACCACAAGCGGCCTTGTGGGAGACTGCAAGGCCGCGCACATCAAAGGAGGAAACATGAAGAGCAAAGAGGCGCAGTACCGCGCGATTTCAAAATTTCAGAAGGAGAAGATGACCGCAGTCCTTCTCCGGCTCAACAAGAACACGGATGCAGACGTCATCCACAAGCTGGACGAAGTGCCGTCCAAGATGGGCTACATCAAGGAGCTGATCCGGCAGGACATCGAAAAGCATGGATTTGTTTAAAGTCTCCAAAGCGGATTTAACAAATTTGGTATAAATAGACAAACTTGAAAATTTTCCGAAAAATTTTTGCATAATGCATTGACTTTTACGCGATATTATGCTATACTAATAATAGAAGCAAACCCCACACAAAAAACCATAAGGAGGTAAACACAATGGAGAAGAACATCTACAGATACGAGGTCGGCATCGTGCTGCGGCTTGCTGGCCACACCGAGCAAGGGTTCCTCGGTGGCTTCAAGAGCACGGAAGAGGCTTTTGACCACATCGACAAGTACAACGGTAACGACGAGGAGTACATCGCAGTCGAGGAGTACATCGAGTACGAGGACGGCGATGAGGTCTGCAACACGTTCCCGATCAAGGAGGAACCCACAGAGCCTTACATCGAGGCAGTGACCACCTACCGCAACGCGAATGAGGATGCACCGTACTTGTGGCGCATCAAGTATACGAACGGCAACACAAAGGACGTATGGAGAATGAGCGGCTATCCCGGTGATGATGTGACCAACTTCATGGCAACAGCAAATGTTAGAAGAATGTTCAACCAGTTGACTATGGAATACGAGGCAATCTACCGATAACGGCAACAGGGGCGGCGCAAGTCGCCCCACACCAAACAAGGAGGAAACATGAGAAGATGGACGTGTGAGCACTGCGGCGCATCCGCAGCACCAATCGAGGTGCTACAGTGTCCGAAGTGTGGTCGCTATCGCGACACATCGTCGTATAGTACGCCGGAACTGTCCGACCCTGCACACTGGATCTGCGAGTGCGGCGCGCCGAACTGGAGCGCCGACCCGTACTGTACGCGGTGTGGCACGACCCGGCCGGGGTATAGCTACACCATCGACCGTCACCCGAATACGCCTAGACGGCGCACAGACCACCGTCCGCTGCTGGCCGTGGCCGTCATGGTGTTGTTGCTTATTTACTATTTGAATGGAGGAAAATAGCATGAAGTTTATGACTGAGCACGCCGCCTATGCGGCATTTAATGAGACTGAGAGCGGAATGGCTCTTAATGAATATCACACAAAGATGCAAGCTGCTATGAGGGAGACGGATGAAGCCATCTGGAACTACGAGAAGGAACACCATGAGGATGCTCCCGAGTACATGTATGCTTGCCACAACCTCGCAACAAGCGCAGAGATGGCGGCAAAGGCGATGTATATGGCCGCTTTCGGAACGTGGCTCAAGGCCGCAGGCCATGAGATAGCAGACATCTTTTAAAACAGCGCGTAGAACGCCCCACACGGGGCGTTCTTGCTTTATAGGGTAGTTTTATTATAAAACGCCATCAAACGGCCTAGAAACGCTTGCTAGCGGCCTTAAAACGCATTTCAAACGACGTGCATAAAACTTGCGTATAAATAGCACTCCTGCTTCGTGGTAGGAGTGCTATTTTTTTGTTATCATTTTGATAGGTGATAGAGATGTTTCAATTCTTCAATCCGAACCCTGCCGGGAGGAATGTTGGCGACTGCGTGATCCGAGCCGTCTGCAAGGCAACCGGGCAGACGTGGGAAAAGTCATATACCGACCTGTGCTTGCAAGGATTCATGATGCTGGATATGCCGTCAAGCAATGCGGTATGGGGCGCATATCTGCGAGGGCTAGGCTTCAAGAGGTACGTCATCCCGAACACTTGCCCTGACTGCTACACCATAGGCCAATTCGTAGAAGAACATCCGCAAGGACTTTTCGTGGTCGCTACCGGGACACATGTTGTCACGGTCGATGGTGGAACGATTTTTGATACATGGGACAGCTCCAACGAAGTCCCGATATACTACTTCACCAAGGAGGGGTCGTAATGTCAGCGTTCAATCCGTACTATCCAAGCAACTATCCAAGCGGCTATCCATCGCAGACAGCTCCGGCGCAGTTTCAGAACTTCCCGGGAAATCCGTTCCAGCAGCAGACAGCTCCGGCGCAGATGCCGCAAGCACCGCAGGCGCAGAACAACGGCGGCTTCGTGAGAGTACAGAACGAGCAGGAGGCGCGGCTTTATCCAGTCGCCCCCGGCAACAGTATCACGTTCATTGACGACTACCTCCCCTATTGCTATGTCAAGACGATGGACGTCTCACAGCTCGACCGTCCGAAGTTTGAGAAATACAGACTTGTCAAGGAAGAGGACATGCCGACTAACAGCGCCCAGAATGCGTTTCTAGGTGGTGGTCAGTCTGGGGGTATAGATTTAGGGGCGTATGCCCTCAAAACCGATCTGGACGCTCTAGCGGCTAAAATAGCGGCATTGCAGAACGAGATTGAAAATGCAACGCCCAAAAAGACCAGAACGACAAAGAAGGAGAGTGAAGAGTGATGGGAAATCCTCTTATGAACGGCGGCGGGATGCCGTCTATGCAGCAGATCATGACGCAGTTTCAGTCCTTCCAGCGTAACCCGATGCAGTTCCTCATTCAGCGTAAGTTCAACATTCCGCAGGAGCTTGCAGGAGATCCGCGCGGGATGGTGCAGCACCTATTGAACTCCGGGCAGATGTCCCAGCAGCAGCTTCAACAGCTCCAGCAGATCGTTCCCGGCTTTCAGCAGGGCGTCCAGAACTTTAAGGGCGGAAATAAGTGACGGTATCAAGGCCAGTGCGCAGGGCTTTAGATATAAAATTATCGAAAAGGAGAATGATAAATGGCTCTCTCTGATGAAAATGGCGGCATGGTAATGCCCGTGCAGCCTATGGGCGGCGGCTATGGGTACGGTATGCCCTACGGCGTCCCCATGATGGGCTACAACAACAGCGGCTTCGGTTTCGGCGGCGATGGCTCGTGGCTTGCTATCCTCTTCCTGTTCGCTATCTTTGGCGGCGGTTTTGGGGGCTTTGGCGGCGGCTTTGGCGGCTTCGGTGGCTATGACTTCCCGTGGCTTCTGAACGGCCAGCAGAACATCCTTAACGGTGTGAATGCCAACACCAATGCAGGCTTCAATCAGGCGGCGACTGCATCCGCGCTCGGCGACCTGTCCACCGCTGTGACGTCCGGCTTTGGCAACGTCCAGAACTCTCTTTGCTCCGGCTTTGCAGGCGTGAACGCGACTGTCAACGGCGCACAGAACGCTGTATCTCAGCAGCTCTACACTAACGAGATCGCGTCCCTCAACCGCTCCTTCGCAGAGCAGGCGGCGAACACTGCCGCTATCAATGGCGTACAGTCCCAGCTTGCGGACTGCTGCTGCGAGAACCGCCTTGCGACCGCGAACCTCGGCGCTCTGGTACAGTCCGAGAACTGTGCAGACCGTGAGGCTCTGTCCAACGGCATCCGTGACATTATTTCCGCACAGACGGCAGGCACTCAGCGCATCCTTGACATGATGTGTCAGGACAAGATCGACGCCAAGAACGAGAAGATCGCTGAACTCCAGCAGCAGGTCGCTCTCCAGAACCTCGCGGCGTCCCAGAACGCGCAGACTGCCGCTCTGACCGCTGACAATGCCGCACAGACGCAGTATATCGTCAACCGTGTTGCCCCCTACCCTATCCCGGCATATCCTGTGAGCAACCCGTTCGGGTGTAACTGCGGCAATGGCGTTCCCTACTACGGCTTCAACAATTTCGGCACGGGCTTCAACCCGTTCGGTAACGTCGGCTTCGGCAACGGCAGCTTCTAAGAGGGAGGGAGACTAATGCCCAGATTTGTGCGAAATGAAGTGCAAACTGTACAGCCTAACCAGGCGGTACTGCTGGACGGCTCTCTGTGGACGAACCGCCGCTATCTCTTCCATCTTGAGGGTAGCGGCATCGTCACCCTGCGAGGCATCGTCAACAATCCGTATGTCGAGTATGCTGTCTATCAGGTGACGTTCAACGGCAACATTGCCATCCCCGATGGCGGAACAGTCGGCCCTATTGCCGTAGCTCTCGCCAGAAATGGTGAGGCTATCCAGACGAGCCGCGCCATCGTCACCCCGGCAGCAGTTGAGCAGTATTTCAACGTTACGAGCACGGACTACATCGTAGTACCTCGCGGATGTTGCTTTGACATCTCGGTCGAGAATGTTAGTGAGGCGGCGACCGCTGGAGGTGCAGCTCCGGCTATCAACGTCCAGAACGCCAATCTCACGGTCGTTCGCGTGGCATAAGGAGGTGGAAAACTATGGCACATTATCTGCATGAGGTTCGCGAAATGCTCTGCGAGGAGCTGGAGAAGATCTCGGAGGAGGGCAAGCTTTCCGCCGGGACGCTCGACCTCGTGGACAAGCTGACGCACAGCATCAAGTCTATTGATACCATCATCGCGATGGATAGCTATGGCGAGTATTCCGAAGAGGGCAGCTCCTATGCACGGCGCAAGCGTGACAGCATGGGTCGCTATAGCCGTGAAGGCCGTGGAGGCTATAGCCGTGAGGGCTACTCCTACCGGGACGGCAGACGCATGTATAGCCGTGAGGACAGCAAGGAGCATATGCTCATGGAGCTGCACGAGCTGATGGATGATGCATCCGGCGAGGCCAAGGAGGCCATCAAGAAGGCTATCAAGCAGATCGAGAACGCATAAAGGAGCGAGAAATGCTCACCAAAAAGCAGCTAGAGGACGAGATAGCAGAGTATGAAGGCAGCGAGCCAACGTGGAAGAACTGCCTTGCGTTGTCCGCACTATACACCTTGCGAGATCATTTATATGAGCCAAAAGAGCCATACATGCAGTCGTTCGCGCCTGCCCCTGTAGAGGCCGTGAGTAAAAGCGCACTAGGCTTGTATGGTGATACGGACTTCTACAAGGCCATCTATGGCGCAGAGCCGGAAGAGGTTTTCGCCGTGCTTGACGAGCTGATGCAGACGCTCATGATAATCAATCCAAAGCTGTACCGTGCTGTTCTTAAAAAAATCGAAAAAATATGACAAAAGAGGGATAGGTTCGCCTGTCCCTCTTTTATGTTTGCCAAAATCAGAAAAAATTTCTGGAAAATCAGAACAAAAATTTAAAAATTACGCCTTATTATTTTTTAAAGGGGACTTCCCTATATCTTTTTTTATATTTGTTTTTATATCTTTCTTTCTATATCTGTTATTATATTTATATAACAACTTGCGGATTTTGCAAATGCATTTTTCATTTTTAGCAAATGCGTTTTCTGGATTTTACAAATGCATTTTGCGTTTTTGACAAATGCATTTGTTATTTTTAGCAAATGGAGGCTATGCACAAAAAGAGCGTGTGACTTTTGTGCAAAATGTAAAAATTCAAAAATTTTTCGGAAAAGTATTGACAAACGCGCGGTAATGTGGTATACTGTATACAGAAACAAACACCAAGCGCCTAAATCGCAAGGAGGTAAGCACAATGAAAAAGATTACGAGCATAGCAGAACTCATCGAAGAGATCGAGAACGGCAACTACAGCTACTACGGACTGCGCGGGGCGTCTAATCACGATATGGCAAACGCCGAAGACCGCGGCTATCTGGATCCTTCCCACAGCTGGAGCGACAATGAGATGAGCGACGAGCTTCTGAACGGCACATGCGCCGTGGGCATCACTGATAGCATGTCTTCTGGTCGCATCGCAGACATCTATGACAGATGCCTCCGCACATACAGCACCGCTGGCGCAGTTCTCCTTATCGCTGACAGGGAGCAGGAGTATGGTGAGGATGACGGTGAAGTTATCCTCGGCAGCAACGGATGCGGCGCTGACGTGGTAGCACTGGTAGAGATCGCATAACGGAACGCTGGCGCAATGGTAGCGCTCCCGGCTCATAACCGGCTGGCTCGGGGTTCAAGTCCCCGGCGTTCCACCAAAGGAGGTGACACGATGAAGAGGAAGACGCCGCACATCACGGCAGCGGTGACAGCTCTAGGAAGTTCCGTAGGATTTTGGGTCACGGGGTTTCAGGTGGTGTCACTTCTTGTGACGGCAACCGTGGCACTACTTCTCGCAATGGTCGGTTCGTACAACTATGACCGCTACAAGGCGAATCACGACATGGTCGAGGCTCACAAGCGAGAGGTCATGGCGCGGAACGCAGATGAAGAGGCTCGCATCCTCAACGGTATGAAGTTGATGGATGAATGGGCGCACATGTGAAGGAGGAAAACGTGAAGGCAACATCATACAGGATGGTCAACGAGATCATCCATGCAGCAGACGCGCTCAACGCGATAGACGACAGCAAGGACGTGACGGTTATTATCAGCTCGTTTGAAATTTCTGTTCAAATCAGCTTCATTGGCACTGACAATCCGGGAGCGTATGTTGTCGAGAGAGCAACCTTCGATGGCCACTATCGCCTTGACGGCAAGCCCGGTAACGAGGACGAGGAACTGCCGAAGTTGCTGGCATGGGTACGGTCATACTACATGCCGAAGGAACACACGTCGCAGATCAAGACGCCGGAGCAGACAATCAGGGAGCTGCGAGAGGATGTAGACCGCATCCTTGACCATCTCGGCATGAGAGCATGAAGGCAGCGTATCAAGGCAGTGCGGGACAGCGCAAGGCAGTCAAGGCCGCTGAAAAGTACATGGTCGAGCAGTATAACGAACTGCGGTATTCAGCGTTCAAGGAGAACGCCGAAGATATGACCAAACAGATCGAGGCGGCTATGCTGTACGCGCTATCCCGTCACGGCTACGGAGCGAAACGCTTGCAGGAGATACACGGATGGTTCAAAGAGGTTTTGGAATTGCCGGACGTTTTCGGCAAGCCTGTCAATGCGGATGCAGTCATGGAGACCGTGCGGGACAAGTACGGTATCGACCTTGACGAGGTTCGCGTCCGCATTGAAAGTCATGAGGACTTCAAAAAGAAATGAAGTGCCCGTGTACAAAGGACTGCAAGCAGCGGTCGGCCACGTGTCGCCTATCATGCAAAGAATGGCAAGCTTACGAAAAAGCTCGAAATGAAAGCTACGCCGAGAAGAAACAGGAGCGGGACTTCTGGGAGCATGTCTATCTCAACATCCAACGCAAGCGCAGACGGCGGTGACAAGCCGGAGTGCATGAGGCAGGAAAGGCCGGGAGCGGCCGGGCGTGGGCGGAGAGGCTAGGTAAGGCTGGGCATGGCAGGAAAGGCCAGGAGAGGCCGGGCATGGATGGGAGAGGCCGGGCGTGGATGGGAGAGGCAGGCTAGGCTGGGCGAGGTCGGTAAGGGAGGGGTATGTCATGGCAGGAAAGGCGAGCAAAGGTTAGGAATGTCATGTTTTGGCAAGGCAGGCGTGGAACGGTTTGTCGTGTTCAGGACTGGACGGGAAGGTTTGGGTCTGGCAGGAATGGCTAGTTGTGGAGAGTTCCGGTGTGGAACGGTAAGGCAGGATAGGTAAGGCTATGACGGGCTAGGTCGTGTGCGGCGGGTCGTGGCAGGAAAGGCTGGGCTTGGTCAGTTTCGGATGGGCAAGGCGTGGCAGGATAGGTATGGAGCGTATAGGTTAGCTCTGGCAAGGCAGTGCAAGGCAGGCTAGGCTGGGAAGGTCTGGGTTAGCTCTGGCATGGCAACGCAAGGAAGGAGGATTTATGGACAAAGTTAATCATCCCGCGCATTATCAGCGTGATGGACGAAAAGAGTGCATCGTGGAGATGCAGGAAATCTTCGGCATAAAAGAAACGATGGCATTTTGCAAGCTGAATGCTTACAAATACATCTATCGCGCTGGAGCAAAAGAAGGCTCTGCGGCAGTCGAGGATTTCAGAAAAGCAAAGTGGTATGAAGATTACCTCGAAAAGCTGGAAGAGATGTTGCCGTCCGAAAAGGGCGTTACAGCAAAGCAGAGGCGGCAGAAGTACGGCTACTGCGTATCATGTGGATTTAGGCACGCTATCGAAGGACGCCGCATGTGCGAGAAGTGCGCTCAAAAGGAGAGCGAACGAAACAAGTACAACTACAAAAAGTTGAAGTAAGGAGGTGATACCGTGGACGTGATCCGGGAGGATATTGTCGAGGCAGTACAAAAGGAGCTGCACGAGGCTGAAAAGAATTTCGGTCTGCACAACTCACAGCATGAGAAATACGCTGTCATGTTGGAGGAGTATGAGGAGGCCAAAGAGGACTTGACGCGCCTTGACGCTATGCTCAACGCTGCATGGGATATGGTTCGGCATGACGAGCTTATCTCCGACATGGCGGACTTTATCTACCACACGGCCATCAATGCGGCGGTCGAGTGCTGTCAGCTTGCGGCGATGGCTAGGAAGGGGTATAAGAATGATTGATGCACTTATCGGCTGCGCAGTTGGCGTTGTCGTAGGCGGAACAGTAGGCTTTATCACCGCCTGTCTGATTATTTCAGGCAGATCCGGTGATGATGAATAAACAAACACAAACACAAACAAGGAGGAAAACACAATGGCAACGGCAAAGAAGAATGAGGAGATTATCGCTATCCGACCCATTGAGACGAAGGTCGTGGAGGTCACGATCGTAGGCGATACGCCGCTTATCATGCACGCATGGTCGGAGAAGGCAAAGAGGATGATGCTCGAGGCACAGCAGGGCAAGGCGAAGGGCAAGAAGAAGCCCATCAAGAACCCGGTCGCGGATTTCTGCGAGAGCATGTATTGGCTCACGAACAAGCCGGAGTATGATGACGATGCAAGCGAGGAGGAGGTCACAAAGGCATTTGAGACGGCCATCCAGAACGGTGCGAAGTTCGGTTTCCCGGTGACGGCTATCAAGCAGGCGGCCATCTCTGCGGCCTATCGCCTCGGGTGGGTCAAGAACCAGATGGGCTTGCGAGGTGCGTTCTTTATCGAGAGCGATTTCGGCGACTTCGTGGAGATCAAGTCCGATGTGCCGGAGATGCGCGAGGATATGGTGCGTATCGGCATGGGCACGGCGGACATCCGCTACAGAGGGCAGTTCAATCACTGGTCTGCGACCTTCCGTGTGAAGTATAACGCAAGCGGCGACTTCTCACTTGAGAACATCGTGAATGTTATCAATGCTGGTGGTTTCGTGTGCGGCCTCGGTGAGTGGAGGCCGGAGAAGGACGGCAATTTCGGCACGTTCCACGTCAAGACGGACTAAAAAACACATGCTGCGCTATCGGCAATACGGGCGAAATTTAGTTTACCCGTATCTAAAATAACGGGATGTCTGATTTGCATACCTCTCCTGGAGCACGAGAGCGAAAACCGCTCCACGGATGCGGCGAGGTTGGCTAGGCGTGCTATTGTTTGTTGGGTCATAGTACGGCACGGTAAGGCAGGCTAGGCTTGGCGCGGAGCGGTCAGGAGAGACGTGGCTTGGTAAGGCATGTCATGGCAGGAAAGGCTAGGCCGGGACAGGCAAGGCTCGGCTCGGCAAGGCTTGGTACGGCAGGAGTGGCTAGGTAACACAAAGGAGGTACACATGGTTTACAAATGGAAAATTCACGGCTTAGTCAAGGCAGATGCAGACGAGGCCGGAAGGGTATGCGAGGAGTTGTCAAAGACAGTTGGCTTGACGCCCGAAAACTTGCTTGACGCAAGCAGGGACGAGGACGCGCCTCTGCATGGTGCATTTACATGGGACGATGCAGTCGCCGGGGAGGCATACCGCAAGATAGAGGCAAGGCGTATCATTAAGATGCTCGTCATCGAGCCGGAGGAGACGCACGCAGAGCCTGTCAGGGCGTTTTTCAAGCCCATCACGGCAAAGGCGTATGAAGAGACACAGCAGCTCGTCAGAGTGCGTGAGAAGGCCGATGCGCTGCTTGAAACGGCCTTGCGGGAGTTGCAAGCATTCCAGCGCAAATACAGCACTTTGAGCCAGCTTGCAGAAGTATTCAAGGCCATTGAGGAGGTAAGCAAATGCAGCGAAGAGACAGAGCAAGAGAGCAGTACCAGCACCGCAAGCGCGAAGGCGTCTGCGTAAGATGTGGCAAGCGTCCGGCAAAGCCAGGAAAAACGCTGTGCCGTGAGTGCCAGTCTTATATCACAAGATGGGGGCGCAAGAGATACACGCGCCGACCGCCGCAGACAGCGTTCAAGGCGTGGGCTATCCAGAACGGCTATCATGCATGTGAGATAGCTGATGCTGTGGGCGTGAGCTATCGGACAGTACACGCATGGATGCAGGGACGTCAAGCGCCGTCAAGAGCTGCGGAAAAGCGGCTTGCAGAGGCGTTCAAGGTCGATACAACGAAATTCTGGGGAGTGATGGTATGAAGCTATACGAAATCGACAAAGCCATAGAGCAGTGCATCACTGAGGACGGCGAAGTCCTTGACGAGAAGATGCTTGTCGCGCTGGAAATGGAGCGTGCTGCAAAGGTCGAGAATGTGGCCGTATGGGCGAAGAACCTTGCGTCTGACATCGCGGCTATCAAGGCAGAGGAGCAAGCCCTTGCAGAGCGGCGGAAGAAGCTGGAGGCAAGGCGGGAAAGCCTGTTGAATTGGCTCACAGGTGCACTGAATGGCGAGCCTATGAGTACCGCACGGGTCGAGGTAAAGTTCAGGCGTTCGGAGGTAGTGGAAATCGAGGATGCAAGCCTGATCCCTACATCCAATGAATTTTGCAAGTATACCCCTGCTAGCTGGACGCCAGACAAGGTGGCCATCAAGAAAGCTATCAAGTCCGGTGTGGTAGTAGAGGGCGCGAAAATCGTTGAAAAGCGCAATATATCGGTAAAATGACTTCCTCCAAAAATTTTTCAAAAAAATTTTGAAAAAAGTATTGACAAATGCGCGGGAATGTGCTATAATATAGACAGTAAGCAACCCACCACCACCCAACACAAGGAGTAAAAGAAAATGACTAAGAGAGATTGCATCGCATACTGTGCAACCGCACAGAAGAAGAGCTGGGAGAACCCCACCGACTACACCAAGCGCACGGAGGCATATGAGGACGCCAAGAAGGTATGCAAGGCGAACGGCTACACGGGCGGCACGTTCCACCAGATCTGGGACGCAGCGACCAGGCAGAACGCTATCGAGCGCGGCGTATACAGAGGATAAACACAAAGCAAGGGGCGGCAAGTCCGCCCCGCACATCAAAGGAGGATGACATGGAGGAACTGTTCAAGAAGCTGTATTCGCTGGATGTGTCCGGCAAGACGGAAGAGAAGAACGGCCTGACGTATCTTTCGTGGGCGTGGGCGTGGGCGGAGTTCAAGAAGGCTTGCCCGGACGCTACCTACGAGATCGTCAAGTTCGACAACGGTCTGCCGTATGCGTATGACGAGGCAACGGGCTTCATGGTCTACACGAGAGTAACTGCAAAGGGCGTAACTCATGAGATGTGGCTGCCTGTCATGGACGGCGCGAACAAGGCTATGAAGGCAAAGCCGTATGAGTACAGCACGAAGTACGGCAAGAAGACGGTCGAGGCGGCAACGATGTTCGACGTGAACAAGGCCATAATGCGTTGCTTGACAAAGAACCTTGCGATGTTTGGTCTTGGCCTGTACATCTATGCAGGTGAGGACTTGCCAGAACCGCCGCCGAAGGAGTACAAGTGCTGCGATTGCGGCAAGCCGTTCGAGCCGTTCACGGCAAAGTCAGGGCAGGTGTTCAACGCCGGGCAGGTTTACCACATGAGCATGAGCAGAAATACTGACGGCAAGGCGCGGTGTTCCGACTGCATGAAGAAGGCCGGGACAGATAAGAAGGCTATCGAGGCCGAAAAGAAGAAGGAGGATGCAGATGAACAAGGTCATTCTTAAAGGGCGACTGACACGCGATCCGGAGCTGAAAAGGACGAACAGCGACATCGCGATGTGCCGTTTCTCCCTTGCAGTTGATAGAAGGTACAGCAAAGGCGAAGAGCGTGTGTGTGACTTCATCTACTGCAAGGCATGGCGGCAGACAGCAGAAGCGATCGCGAAGTATCTTACCAAGGGGCGTGAGATGCTGGTCGAAGGGGAACTGAACATCGAGAAGTGGGAAAAGGACGGACAGAAACGGCAGACAGCGGTCGTGACTGTGCAGAGCTTTGAGTTCTGCGGCAGCAAGGGTGATGCCACGCAGAAGGAGCAGACGCACGATGAGCCTAAAGAAGAGGCAGTCGACCTTAGCGATTTTGGAGAGGTGATCTCCGACGGCGAAACACCGTTCTGACAAAGAGGGTGACACGGCATGGGTAAGCACTTCTTCGACACAGACATTGCCGTGCAGCTCGGCGTAAATGCGGCCTTGATTTATGAGCATATCCGGCATTGGTGTGAGCATAACGAGGCCGCAAAGAAAAACTATCATGACGGCTATTTCTGGATGTACAGCTCTGGAAATGCGCTCCACGAACAGTTCCCGTATCTGACGGAAGGAGCAATAAGGACGGCGCTGCATAAGCTGGAAGATGCCGGATATATCAAGAAGGGCAACTACAACAACACGGCGATGAACCGAACGCTGTGGTATACCATCGCAAAGAAGGTGTGACCAAGTGCCATACACATTCAATCCAGATGACGCCTATGCGCTGTCAATGCGACAAGGCGCGGAGACAAGGGAAAAAGGCAAGGAGCTGTTTTACAAGCTATGTCCTTACTGTCTAGGCGGTGACAGCGGCGACAAAGAGACATTCTCCATCAATCTCGAGACAGGGGCGTTCAAGTGTTTCCGTGCAAGCTGTGGCAAGCAAGGCCACTTCGTAGAGATGGCAAGGGACTTTGATTATCCGCTCAATTTCGGGGACGAAAAGAAGAGATACCGCAAACTGCGTCAGAAACCGCTTGTGGTTAGGGATAAGGCACTCGAGTTCCTTGTAAGCCGTGGTATCTCGGCAGACATAGGCAGGACGTACAAAGTCACGACACAGGCCGGAAAAGACAACATCATCGTATTTCCCTTCTATGACGAAAACGGTATGCTTGTATCAGCAAAGTATCGAAAAGCAGACTTTGTCAAGGGCAAGGACAAAAACAAAGAGTGGTTTGAGCATGATACAAAGCCTATCCTATTCGGCATGATGCAGTGTTCCGATTTTGATACATTGGTCATAACAGAGGGGCAGCTTGACAGTCTATCCGTAGCAGAGGCAGGCGTCAAAAATGCCGTGTCCGTTCCAAACGGAGCGCAGGGCATGACGTGGGCTACTACATGCTATGATTGGGTCAACAAATTCAAGGAGTTGGTCATTTTCGGAGACTGTGAGCATGGTCATATCACGCTGGTGGACGCTATCTCGGCGCGTTTTCCCATGAAGAAAATACGGGTCGTGAGGATGGCCGACTATCTAGGCGAGAAGGATGCGAACGACATCCTCCGCAAGTACGGCAAAGAGGCCGTCAAGAAATGCGTGGAGAATGCAGAAGTCAAGCCTGTTGCCGCTGTCAAGCGTCTTTCAGATGCAAAGTATGTTGACATGCTGGAGCTACCACACATCGAGACAGGCGTCTCTGAGCTGGATGCAGTTATAGGCGGCCTGTATTTCGGAACGGTCACACTGCTGACAGGCGAGACAGGCGATGGAAAGTCTACGTTTGCAAGTTGGATGATAGCTAATGCACTCGGGCAGGGGTACGGCGTGTTTGTCTACTCGGGAGAGCTACCAGACTACAACGTCAAGGCGTGGCTCGACATGCAGCTTGCAGGAGACGCGCTAGTGTCAAGCAAGGTCAACAAGTACGGCATCACAAAATACTACACGGACAAAAAGATTTCCGATATAACGTCAGTCTGGTATTATGACAAGATATTTGTCTACGACAACACGGTCAACCTCGAGGAGTTGGAAACAGTATCAAACCGGGAGACGCTTCTATCCACCGTAGAGCAAGCGGTGTGCAGATACGGCCTAAAGCTAGTGCTGATAGACAATCTCATGATGGCTATGGACGTGAACGATAACACGGAGCTTTACCGCGCACAAAGTAACTTTGTGAGGGCGCTGGAGCTTATGGCAAAACGTCTTGACATTGCTATCATCCTTGTGGCACATCCGAAAAAGGAGAGTGGCGAGATAGGCAAAAACAGCATCTCCGGCAGCAAAGACATAACAAATCTCGTGGACGTGGTGCTGACCTACTCACCGAACAGCGGTGATGACAAAGACCAATTCCAGTCGCTGATAGGGTGCGTCAAGTTTCGCGGAGAGGGTGCAAAGCTGACTGGGAACGGCCGTATCAAGGTGCATTACTCACCTATCTCAAAGCGCATCACATGTGCAAGCGATGATCCGCACAAAGTATTTGAATGCTTCGAGAAGGTGCGGAAAAGTAAAAAGGCAGACACAGCAGAGCCGCCGCCATTCTGACGGCAGAAAAGGAGTAAATCATGAACATGGATATTTGCAAGGTATGTGGCCGAGAGTACGACCTAGATAAGCCGCACTATGCAGGGCATATCTGCTCCGACAAGTGCTTTGATAGGAATTTCTGGGAGGAGAAGATAGCGCATCTTGACGAGCATCCCATCATTGATGGCGTGTGCTATCATCTCGACCGTAACAACCTTCACGGTTCTCATGCTGGATTTAAGGGATTTGACGGCAGACGCTTCAAGATCAAGTTTCTTGACACGGGCGAAATCGTGGAGACGACAAACCTCTGGCACAACGGAGAAGTTCCGGCAGAGTATCGGGACAGGATGCCGGACAGCGCTGTCTTTGTATGGGAGTGACAAAATGGATAGCAAGAGAACGATCAGCGACCTCAGACAGCGTCAGAGCTTGCCATTGAGTGCAAAGGTAAGTATGACACAAAGCCGCATCATGGAATGGGTCAAGGGGTTCGGGGAAGATGGCGTATACGTCAGCTTCTCTGGCGGCAAGGACAGCACCGTGCTGCTTCACATCGTGCGGCAGATGTTTCCTGGCATCGAGGCGGTATTCGTTGATACTGGCCTCGAATATCCCGAGATCAGACAGTTTGTACGGCAACATGAGAACGTCACGATACTGCGGCCGAAGATTGGATTTAAGGATGTGATTTGCAAGTATGGGTATCCGGTGATTGGTAAAGAAATTTCACAAGTTATAAGTGAAGCACGAAAAGCCGATCATACTGGTCGTTATTCATATCGATTACAACGCTTGAACGGCACGCTGAAAGATAAGGAAGGGAGAAAATCAGCATATTGTTGTGAAAAATATGCACCGCTTGTAAATTCTGATTTTCTTGTTTCAAACAAATGCTGCTTGATTATGAAAGAAAGGCCAGCCAAAAAGTATGAAAACAAATTTGAGAAAGTTCCAATTGTTGCGACAATGGCGGAGGAAAGCAGAGCAAGAGTGCAAGCATGGATAAAAAGTGGTTGCAATGCGTTTGAATCTAAAAGACAGATCAGCAAACCAATGTCCTTCTGGACAGAACAGGACGTGTTACAGTATATCAAAGAGAACAACATTGAAATTTGCTCGGTATATGGCGATATTGTTCCAGAGGGGGGGCAAATGGTGTTCGATGGAATGCCGTGCAAGCTCTGCACAACGGGATATGACAGAACGGGATGCGTGTTCTGCGGATACGGTGCGCATCTGGAGAAAGGCGAGGGGCGATTTCAGCGGCTCAAACGCACGCATCCGAAACTGTACGACTACTGCATCGGAGGCGGTGCTTACGACCCGGAGGACGGGCTATGGAAGCCGGACAAGAACGGTTTAGGTATGGCGCATGTGTTCGACGAGCTGAACAAGCTGTATGGCGAAAACTTTATCAGATACAAATGAGGTGATAAAAATGGCATGGGTTGATATGGACTATCTCGAGAAGATAGCTATGGAGATAGGCAGCAGCGACATTGACGCTTGCACAGGCAGTAAGGCGGTACTGCTTGACTGGCTCAAAGAAGAGGCAAGGCGTCACGAGACGCTGACCATCACGAGCTATGCAGATACGGACGAGTACAAGGCCAAAAAGGCGGAGTGCTGGAAACAGGCAAAGGCGGGAAGGCCGTTCAAGGTCGAGTGCAAGAGCGGAAATGAGTACATGTATTTCCACAAGCTCTATTGCCTGTATTGCGGCCTTGCGTCCGGCATGGTAAGCAAGGAGCAGGCAGAGGCCGAGGACAAGAAGAACTTCATGCGGTTCGAGTTTGACGAGGAGGTCAAGTCCCTGCATCTGTTCCAGTACGCTGAGTGGAACAACAACATCCGCAAGAGCGAACAGCTCCGATGTGAGCTTGCAAAGGCAAAGGATAGCGCAAAGAAGGCAGTCATCCTTGCCGAGATAGTGGAGGCCTTGACAGGCGATACGACCATTGTACCGCATATCAAAGAGACGTTCGGCGTATAATATCGCGTTTAAGGCCGCCAGCAAGCGTTTATAGGCGTTTCCGTGGGTATAATAGTAAAACTACATACTTAAAACGGAAACGCCGGAAAACGACCTTAGAATTAAAATGTGGAGGTGAGGAAGTGAGAATAAGGATTATTTTCAAAAATGAAAAAGATCTTGTTTTCGTTGGGGTAAAACATTTCGGAGTTAATGGCGATAGCGAAAACATACTGAGACTTGATATGGATGATGGCAAGACGGCTTTTATAAACTTTTCTGAGGTTCTGGCTTGCATTGAGGAGGATGAAAATGACGAACCGTGAAAAGCTGCTTGCGGCCTGTGCCTATGATAAGCTGCAAGCGATGAACAAGCGACTGAACAAGCTCACTGTGATACGAGGAGAAGAGAGACGTCCTGCTTGTGTCATGGATGCAGTCGGCACAAACAAAGGCAATGCGTGTGCAAAGATGCCGAACGAGAATGACTGCGGTAATTGCATACAGCGATGGCTTAACAGCGAGGTAAAACATGAAAAGCGAATATCTTGAGGCGTGCAAAAAAGCCGCTAAAACCGTGTCGCCGATTTGTGAAGGATGCAAGCTGATGCACGGTTGCAAAGCAGCTATATCAAGAACACCGCTGATTATAATAGGCAACTGCTTTGTCTTTGCAAATGTGTTTTTCGGGAAAGAAAATAATGACTTTGACCAGATTAAGCAAGCTATATCATGTATGTCATGCGAAATGATAAAGGAATGTCTCGATATTGAAAAGCGAACAGACATAAAAGCAATGATGCTTGACGAGCTGGAAAGCCGTGGAGAGTACGAAAAGCCGCAGGAGGCGATGAGGCTATGAGCGAAGTGTGGGGAGGTAAGACCACCGACTACATCGCAAAGCGTGAGAGCGTGTGTGCGAGATGCCGTCAGCAAAGATCTATATGTGATTTTTGGTATCTTTGCGTGGTTGACATCGACATTAAGTTCGACTATAAACACGGCAGCACGAAAAACGCCATCGCGCTGCTGCGAGGCTTGCCGTCTGAGCTGCTGAAAGACTACCTGTCTGAAAAGCGTCGGACGCCGACCGTCCTAAAAGTCGTAATCCTTGACGAATTGCAAAAGCGAAACGAAACGGAAAATAGCATGAGACTTTAGGAGGTGCATCATGATAGCCGCTATAGTAGGCGTTGCCGGAACGCTTGCCGCGATAGCTCTTGCCAATGCTCGCGCTCCTGCTGCTGCCCCTCGCCGGGACTTTGGAGACGTGGAGCTGTCCGCAAGGGTCAGGCGACTTGCGCAGACACAGGCGCGGATAGATCAGCTCGACAGGATGATAACAGACCTCGAGATGTGCGAACCGGGCGAGTACCACCGAAACTTCAAGTTCGATTGGCAGTCCGGTAGCGAGAACCACACGTTCGAGTTCTGGGCAGATGGTGACAACAACACCACCGAGGACTTGATCTATCTTGCACGGCGGGAGCGGCAAAAATTGAAGCGTTCCCTGCTTGAACAAATTGACGCCATGCGATGACATGCGAAACGCTATCTGAAACGAAAACTATATGAAAAATCCAAAATCCAGAAGGGGAGGGAAGTGCCATGGACGCCGAGAAGAGGTGCGTGGTATGTGGCAAGATAATTGCCTATGAATGTACGGCTGACTGGTACGCATACATTCGCATGAAGTATTGCGACCAATGCCGGGATGACGTCAAGAGGAAACAGACAGCGCAGCGGTTGAGGAAGATGCGTGAGAAGAGACGACTTGAACACAAGGAGTGTATGACGCAACTTGACCAATTAAAGCAGGAGAACGAGCTGTTGCGGAGGCGGGTTGCAAGACTGCGGGAGTATGAGGAGGCTTATAACAATGGCGGATGATGTACGACTGATTGACGCTAACAAGCTGCTGAAAGATTGCATTGAGGGTGACGGCGACGATGAATTCACAGAAGGATATAACTTTGCTGTGCAGGAAATATCCGCATATATCAAGCATGCGCCAACCATCGAAGCGCAGCCTGTGAAGCTTGGCAAGTGGGATGACAGTTATGACGGCATCACGCCTGTATGCACCGTTTGTGGAAAGACACATAGATGCATTATGAGAAACCCAGGATACTGCCCGAATTGCGGCGCAAAGATGGGTGGTGAGAGCGATGCCTGATGTACGACTGATAGACGCGAACAAGCTGCTCGAGGAGCTAAAGCAACTCGAGGCCGAGGCAACAAACAAATACTATCAGCAAGGTCTTCAAGATGCTATTACGCATTTTTTCCCGCGTATCATAGAGAAGCAACCGACAATTGACGCACAGCATGTAAAGATTGGGAAATGGTTTGAATGCTATCGTGATAGCAGGTGTATATCTGTGATTTGTTCAGTATGCAGAAATCCTACATCTATAGCTCACGGATTCCGTGATGCGAATGAAGTTACTATGGAAAAAGTGATTGAAAAATTACCATATTGTCCTAAATGCTGTGCTGATATGCGGGAGGTGTTAGAAAATGGCTGAGTTTGGGTGGTGATGCAAATGCGGATAGTTGATAAGGCACAGTTTACACTTGGCATTTTTGGCATCATTGTCGGAGTCGGTCGTACAATTGCCTCGATAATCTCGCAAAGGTACGCGAATATCGTCACTGCGATGTTTCCGGTAGGTTTTGGCATTATGTCACTGTGTGGAAGCATCGAAACAAGAAAGCAGCGACAAGAAAAGGAAGAACGCATAAAAGCGCAAGCGAGATTGTTTGGCGTGAAGTTCGACGACTAACACATTGCCGACCTAGTGAGGTATCAAAAATGATAATTTTGAAATACGGGCGAACAGACAGGACTTACGAAAAGAAAAGGCAAAAGGTAAGGTGTCCAGAGTGCGGGTGTGTTATGATACTTGACGAGGAAGATTACACCATCATAGGCGGAAGCGATTTATGCTATAATCCATTTAAAAATCTAAAATTTGATACATTGAAAATGAAAATTGAGTATAAATGTGCATACTGCGAAAGCAAGAACACAAAAAATGTTAGAAAATACGGCTGCTTGACATCGGCGTGCATTCGCATTTTTGACTTTTTGTATAGCATTTTTGACTGGTGACACATCGCTGACATATCGGCAAGATGGGGAGAGAGGAAACCGAATGAAAGTTACAGTATGGTGGAAATCCGATGCGATCAATTTTACGGAATTCCAAGACGTTGAAGAAATAAGAATGTCGGAGCTCAATAGCCAGCTCATTATTCTGTTAAAGGAAAGTGGTGAGGCGACATATATAAACGCAAATGAAATCTTTTACATCGAGGAGGTACAGAATGAAAATGACGCTTGATGAGGCTATCCTACACCTCAAAGAAACGCTTGCAGACCCCACACATGACTGGGGATGCGAGGAGTGCAAGTGTGAGCATGAGCAGTTGCTTGTGTGGCTTGAAGATTACAAGGAACTTCGAGCGGTGAACACTGAGAATGAAGAACTGAAACGGTTGATGAGGCAGGCTTTGGAAAGTTTTGATTTTATTTCTGATAAACTTATCCCATATACAGAAAGTGTGTGTGTATGTGATTTTGCTATGTTGAGAGCAAATCCATTTGATAATTGCTTTAACTGTCCGCTCTCAAATGCCAAGCATAAGTATTGCAAATGGAGATACTACGATGAAGCTATGAAACTGCTGGATGGTGATGCTAATGAACAAGTTTAATGCAAGAAAATGCAAGTGTCAATTCGGCCATTTTTATGAGTGGAGTGATTGAATTGCCAAATGTATGGAAATACGCAGATGAAGCGAAAGAGCTGATTGAAAATGGATGCTATAATTATTGCATGATTTGTGGACAACACATATCCCCATACAAGCAAATATGCAACGAGTGTGAAGTAAAGTATAACATCAACTGGGGAGACAACATAGCACAAAAAGTGCAAGAATACATTCAGAATATTGAAAGAGGGGAAAAGAATGACACTTGAAAAGCAAATCGAGATTATGAAAGGGTGGGCAGAAAAAGCAAGCGCGCAAATGGCTTTTCCTGTCCTGTTTGAAAAAGATATTGCACGATTACTAGAATGGCTGGAGGACTACAAGCAGCTTAAAGAGCATTTTGAGACGCTTCCGGATTGGCTTCCGGTGTGGGTGAGCTGTGATGAAGCGATGCCAGAGGAAGGGCTTCCTGTTTTGATTTTCTCTGAAAATACGGTTAAGATTTCTGCTTTAGATAAAAGCGGACTTGGTTTTTTGAGAAACGGGGAATTTATAGGAGCAAAACTCGTCACCCACTGGATGCCGCTCCCCGACCCGCCAAAAACCCAATCACGAGGAGTTACATTATAATGAACAAGTTTAATGCGAGAAAATGCAAGTGCCAGTTCGGCCACGTCCACGACAGCAAGAAGGAGGCGGAACGATGCACCTATCTGCACTATCAGCAGAAACAGGGGCTTATATCCCGCCTTGAAACGCAAAAGGAATTTGAGCTTATCCCGACGCAGAAATGCGCCGGGTATAAGACCGAACGAGCTGTCAAGTACATTGCAGACTTCTACTACGTCACGAACAGCGGCGAGGAAGTCGTGGAGGATGTCAAGGGCTACAAGAGAGGCGCGGCATATGCGGTGTTCGCCATCAAACGCAAGCTGATGCTGCACATATACGGCATCCATGTGAGGGAAATTTGAAGAGATGGACGGAAAAGATTTGTAACGGAGAAACGCTCTGGAAATGAGTGGGTCGAGGTTGCCACGTCAAATAATCGTGAGTTGCTTTGGAACTATATGCAGATGGAGAAGGCAAAAGCCACGAAGGAAGAATACAGAATTAGAGGTGATGAATCGGCATTTGAAAAGCAGTGTAGAGTTGACGGGAGCGAAACATATCAAGAAACTTGAACGGGGTGAAGATAGTGGACGGTAAAAATTCAGACATGAAATATCAATTATATCCTGTCCAGCCAAAGCCGTATAAAATCGAGATAGACCCAATTACGCAAGTACTTATAGATTACAACAATGATCTGAGACGAATGCTGAGGCTGGCGATCGACGATCTTGACAAAGCTATAAAGGCATGTGAGACTGATATGCTTTGTGAAATTTGTAATTATGAAGCAGAATGCAATTGCTGTAACTATTGCTTCGCTGACAAGAATTTGAGGTCATGGAAACACCACGATGAAGCAATGGAACTTTTAGGAGGTGATGAAAATGGAGAATAAGAAAAGCAACTCAACTGGAGGCATGGGATTTGCAAGCGCTTTGCAAATAGTTTTTATCGTTTTGAAGCTATGCGGGGTGATTGATTGGTCATGGCTATGGGTGCTAGCTCCTACATGGGTATCTCTGGCGCTTGTTGTTATCGTTGCCGTCATTGTCACAGCGGTTGAGATCGGGAGACGCTGAAGATGACCGGGAAGGAGTATGAAGCACTTGTCGCAAGGAAAATGCGCTGGTCGTGGTTCTGGTCGGTCGAGCATGTTGGCAAGACAGGCGACTTCGGCGCGGACATTGTTGCAAGGGATTTTCTTTTCCGCAAGACCGTCGTGCAGTGCAAGTGCTATCGCAAACCCGTTGGCGTCAAGGCCGTCCAAGAGGTCACTGCAGCACGGCAGTATTATCGAGCGTCAAGGGCTATTGTAGCGACCAACAGCACCTTCACAAGGGCAGCTCGGAAACTTGCAGAGCGATGCAACGTGGAGCTGTGGGAGCATGTTAGATAGCATTATTCACAAAAAGTCTTGACAAAAGCGTTCCTCTGTGGTAGAATGATAGCAGGAACTACAAACACACCACGTCCTCGCATAGTGTCCGCTGTGCGGGGACGTGTCTGCATAGGAGGACACTGTGGATGAACTGAAAATCGAATACGTCCCGATAGATAGCATACAAGAGTATGACGGGAACGCAAAACAGCATAGCGAGAGGCAGATAGAGCAGATAGCTCAGTCTATACGAGAATTTGGATTTAACGACCCTATTGCGGTGTGCAAGAACGTCATCGTAGAAGGCCATGGGCGGCTCTATGCGGCGCGTGCTCTCGGCATGGATAGTTTACCCATCATTCGCCTTGACGGCCTTACAGACAACCAGAGACGCGCGTATACGCTTATCCATAATCAGCTCACGCTTAACACTGACTTTGACCTTGACAAGTTGCGTGACGAGTTGGAGGGGCTTCTTGATTTTGATGTGGATATGTCAGACTTCGATTTTGACCTCGGAAGTCTGCGGGAACAGGTAGAAAACGTCCAGCTTGTGAGTGAGTTTTCCATGGATGAAATTGAAGAGCCGAACAGCTTTGATAAGCACTCTGAAACAGATAACACACATTTTTCAAGCGAGTTCACGTTCCCTATCGAGCACAAGGCGGCTATCATTTCATACTTGCGCAAGCACAAGCAGGAAATCGTTGACGAGATAGTGAGAAAAGCAACGGAGGAAGAAAATGATTAGTTGCGGGACACAATGCCTTATTTGCGACTATCCTATCCATCTTGATACATATACGGGATGCGCCCATGCTTGCCGATATTGCTATGTGAAAAACAAGTATGACATTGCAACCGTGAAGCCTATACATGCCGCAAAAAAGGTAAGAGACTTCATCAATGGCAAGCGGACGGCAGATACAAGATGGTGTGATTGGGGCATACCGCTCCACTGGGGCGCAAACTCTGATCCGTTTCAAGCTGCGGAGCTTGCATTCGGGGCATCGCTAGAAGTCCTGCAAGTGTTTGCTGAAACGAAGTACCCGTTTATAGTGTCAACAAAAAACCCATGCTTGCTGACGTATGAAAAGTATAGCGATTTGCTAAAGAAATGCAGATGCGTCTTGCAAGTCTCAATGGCTTGCGGCAAGTATGACAAGCTCGAAAAAGGTGCGCCGACATATGAGGAACGGCTTGCGGCGGTGAAATTGCTGTCCGGCAATGTCACCCGTATCATTGCAAGAGTACAACCGTTCTTTCCTGACTGTCTGGATGACATAATCGCGGAACTGCCTAGATATGCGGATGCTGGCATCTATGGCATTATCGTTGAAGGCTTCACATCATTCAAGCGCCAAAATGGTATGCAAAAAGAGGGTGCAAAATATTGTTTCCCTCTTGATGCGCTCGTTCCGATGTACAAGAAAATCAAGGACGAATGCCACAAAGTCGGCTTGCGTTTCTTCTGCGGAGAGGATGCCGTCAGATTTCTTGGGGATAGTTTGACATGTTGCGGGACAGAAGGCTTGGAGGATTTCAGGCCAAACGTTTTCAATGTTGAGCATATGGCAAACGAAGGGAATATCAAGCCGACAGAGGCAATGAAGCGTAACGACACATTTCAACCGTTCAAATGCCGCTCGCAACACCAGAGATGGGCGGTAATATGCAAGGGCAAATCGTTCGAGCAACTCATGCACTTCTGCGGCGATGACATAGTTGAGTTTTATCAGGAATTAAAAGAGAGGTGGAAGTGATGTGTGATAATACAAGAGCCGCTAAAAAGATAGTTGACCGCAGTAAGAAAACGGAAGATACGCTGGTATACAGTTTAGGAAGAGGGCTTTATAAAGGACAAGTCGAAATGGACGTTTCTTTTCAAGGAACCGAAGAAGATGTTGATCGCGCGTTTGAAATCGCCGGATACATTACTGGTAGAGTCCTAAACAAAGCGGAAACGAGCGCTTATGCATTAGATCAACCTCATATTGCTTCCGAGTCTCAAAAGAAAGCGGCCGAAATAATCAGACAGCAACTTGGCGAAAATGCAACATCTGAGCAGTGGGTTAAGAAAGCGTTGAGCGAAAGCAAGGATCTTCAATATTTGAGAAGCGAAAAATCGGCAAGTGAGGTTATCAAAAAATATGGAGATCGTGTTCCGGCCGGTTCGATTGACAGCGTAAATAGAATGATTTCGTCTAATATAATCAACAAGCTAAGAACCGCAAGCCGCAGAAAAGCAGAAGCGGCAGAGAAAACAAGAGCTGATTTTGTTAAAAAGCACGGGTATTCTAAAACAGGTAGCACGATTGAAATAAAAACGAAGCTGCCATCAGATTTGTCTGGAATAAAAAAGATAACAGGCAAAACATACGAATATAGAAATGAAATCAAGAAAGCCGGTTTCAAGTGGAACGGCGAAGCATGGGTCAAAAAATAGAGAAGGAAGTGATTAAGTGGGAAGAGGACATATGAAGGGATAAAAGCGGAACGGGAAAAACGCGCTGATGAATGGGTGAAGCGCCACAAGAAAAAGTCATAACGAAGTAAACCATACACAAAGGCGAGACATCTCGCCCCGCAATGGAGGGAATAATGGGAAGAGGTGGAAGTGATGTGTGATAATACAAGCGCCGCAAAGAAAATAGTTGACCGAAGTGAACCGCTTGCAAGAAAACTGTCGATACCAACTATCATTCAAGAAAAAGTAGATAAAATCCACCAAATGGTAAAAAAGTCACAGTATGGGCAATTGCAAGGTGATATAGAAGTAACTAAGGATATAAGCGGCAATTATAATGTTTCGTATACACAAGTAAAAGAATACGGCAGGCTAAAATCCGCAACTATTGGCGTTTCTGATATTCCAGCGCGTAAAGAAACAACTCGCACAACATATATCCTTGACAGCAATGGAAAAAGAATTGATACTATCAGAAAAACAGAAACTGAATATCAAAAGTCTCAAAAGGCAGCTAATAAAGCTAATAGCGATTGGACTGGAGCTAATGCTAATAGGGGAATTTCGCGAAAAGAAAAAAGGCGGCTTAAAGAAGCAATGCAATGGGCTGCATTACATACAAAGAAGAAAAAGTAAGGACTACAAAGGATTAAGAGCTAAAAATGCTCAAATACAAGTAATGCAGGAGGGAACGCATGAACATTGTCGAAAAGCATATTACGGACATTCGCCCGTATGAAAAGAACCCGCGCAAGAACGATGATGCGGTCAAGTATGTAGCTGCATCTATCAAGCAGTTCGGATGGAAAGTCCCTATCGTCATTGATAAGGACGGCGTTATCGTTGCAGGACACACACGCTACAAGGCCGCTTGCAATGAGCAAAAATACACTGATTTTCAGGCAATTATAAGCAAGAGAATTATAGGTGGTGTGTTCCATGATTGAAAAGTCAAAAGGCGGCAGGCCATACAAGGAAATCGACCAAACCGAATTTGAAAAGCTGTGTGGCCTGCAATGTACAAAGTTGGAGATATGCTCTTGGTTTGACATCACAGACAAAACGCTCGAGTCATGGTGCAAGAGGACGTATAATATGGGATTTTCCGAAGTATTCGCTATAAAGCGTTCTTTTGGTAAAATTTCTCTGCGGCGGTATCAATGGCGACTTGCCAAAAAGTCCGTGCCGATGGCGATTTTTCTCGGCAAGAACTACCTCGGGCAGACTGACCGGGCAGAGGTCGAGGACACGACTGCGCTCGACAAGCTGGATGCTATCCTCAAAAGCATGAAGGAGACGGCAGATGCAGACGCTGACGTTAAGTCCGAAACAGAATGAGTATCTTCGTAAATCCACGAAAAGATGGGGCTTCAAAATAGGCGCTGTGCGTTCCGGCAAGACCTATGCCGATATTGCCTATGTGATACCGTCAAGGCTTCGCGCGGTCAAGGACTATGCGGGGCTAAATGTTATCATGGGCGTATCCAGAGACACTATCGAGCGAAACGTTCTCCAACCTATGCGCGAGATCTACACGGACAAGGTCGTCGGCACTATCAACTCGAAAAACATTGCGATGATATGCGGCGTCCCTGTTTACTGCCTAGGCGCGGAAAAAGTCTCACAGATAGCGAAAATTCAAGGTTCGTCTATCAAGTATTGCTACGGTGACGAGATAGCAAAATGGAACAGGGGCGTCTTTGCGATGCTCCAGTCCCGACTTGACAAGCCCTATGCAAAGTTTGACGGTTCATGCAACCCTGAATATCCCGGCCATTGGCTAAAGGAATTTCTGGAAAACCCAAACATTGACGCCTATATCCAGAAATACACCATTTTCGACAATCCGTTTTTGTCCAAGGAATTTGTAGACAACCTCTGCACCGAGTATGCGGGGACGGTGTACTACAAGCGGTATATCCTCGGGGAGTGGGCGCTTGCAGAGGGCTTGATATATCCGATGTACGCTGACGCGCTCTGTGAGCCGCCTGACGGCCTGCCGGATAGGTGGGCTATGTCTATGGACTACGGCACGCAAAACGCGTTTGCGGCGCTGCTATGGTGCAAATATGACGATGTGTGGTATGCTGTCGATGGCTACTACTATTCCGGCAGAGACAGCGGCATTTCCAAGACGGATGAAGAGTATGGGAACGACATTGACGCATTTGTGGAAAAGTATGACATAAACCGCAAGGCCATGAAGACCATCATCGACCCGTCTGCGGCAAGCTTTATCGTGCTCCTGCGAAAGCGGGGGTATACTGTTGTCAATGGTGACAATGACGTTGCAAACGGCATCCGTGATACAGCGGTCGCGATGCAGAAGGGAATGATAAAGGTCAATCCATCTATCAAGCCGTGGAAAAAAGAGGCGGAGGGCTATGTGTGGGACGAGAGCGCAGGGGATGACAGACCTGTCAAGCTAAATGACCACTACATGGACGCAACTCGGTATTTTGTCGAGACGATGAAGCTCGTCAAGAAAAATACAGACTATATCCCCGTATGGAGGTGATAGCATTTGTTTACGTTCAATGACCTCGAGGAGGTCAAAAGCGATGAAGAGAAGGCCGAATTTGTGCTGAACTGCATCGGGGAGCACATCGACAGCGACGAATACCAGCTCGCTTGCGATGCCGACCTCTACTACAAGCAGCTCAACCCGTCCATTATGAACGCGCAAAAGCTTATCTATAATGCGATGGGGCAGGCAGTCCCGGACATTTACAGCGCGAACAACAAAATCCCTAGCAATTACTTTTTCTTTTTCGTCACGCAGCTCACGCAGTACCTCCTTGCAAACGGCGTTTCATTCGACAATCAAGACGTCAAGAAAAAGCTCGGGGCAAACTTCGACGCGCAGCTTGCAAAGCTGTCTGACATGGCGCAGAAGGGCGGCGTGGCATTCGGCTTCTGGAATGAAGACCATCTCGAGGTGTTCCCACTTGCATCTGAAACAGGCAAAGGGACTTCGTTCAAGCCGCTATATGACGAAGAGGACGGCGCACTCAAAGCGGGTGTGCGTTTCTGGCGTCTGGATGCAGACAGTCCCATGAGGGCAACGCTTTTCGAGCTTGACGGCTACACGGAGTACATCGAGAACAAGGACGAAAAGCTGGAGATCAAGCAAGCCAAACGTGCGTATAAGGTCACGCGCAAATCGTGGCCTGGTCTGCCTGTTGAGGATATGATTTTCGACCGTGGGAATTATCCCTATTTCCCTATCGTTCCGCTCTGGAACGTTAACAGGCAGTCCGCGCTTGTGGGGATGCGTGAAACGATTGACGCCTATGACCTCATGCTGTCCGACCTGATAAACAACGTCTCGGATGCAGAGATAATTTACTGGGTTCTGAAAAACTGTAACGGCATGTCGCCGGAGGATGACGAGCGATTTATCGAGCAGCTAAAGATGACACACGTTGTACATGCAGACGGCGATGACGGCGCAAATGCAGAGGCTCACTCGGTAAATGTGCCGTATGACGCAAGCCAAACGAGCCTCGCACTTTTGAGGCAGCAGCTCTTTGACGGGTTCATGGGATTTGATGCAGAGCGTATCTCTGCAGGCAACACAACGGCAACAGAAATTCGTGCGGCCTATCAAAAGCTCGACAGCAAGGCGGACAACTACGAGTTCAACGTCATTGACTTTGTGCAGGGCATTTTGAGGGTCGCAGGGTTAGAGGACGAAAAGTTCCATTTCACGCGCTCCAAAATCATCAACGTGGGCGAGGAAGTGACAACGGTCGTACAAGCCATGCCTCTTATCGGCGAGGAGACCGCCACAAGGAAGGTCTGCGAGCTGCTAGGCATGGTTGACGAGATAGAGGACATCTTGCAACGCAAGCAAGCTGAAATGATACAGAGGGCGGGGCTTATGCAGATGCAAGGCGAAACAACAGCAGAGGAGGATGAGGAATGAGGATATTGAACAGCGTGGCGCATAGCGATGGCGTATGGGTCGAGGCGGTCGTTGACACGGCGGCAGACCTCGCAAGCCTTGAAACATATGCGGCCAAATTTTTCAAGGGCGCGCCTGACATTGTGGAGGGCAGTATCGTCCTTGCTACCCGTGAGGCGGCGTTCTACGTCAAGGACAGCTCCGGGGCATGGGTAAAGCAGGGAACGGACAGCGGCAACAGCAACACCGCAAATTTGACGTCTAGCGGCGTTTCTACGGCGTCTATTGACAAGGTAGGTAAGTTTAACGGCGAGACGCTTGCAAGCGCACAGAACGCGCCTGACGCGCTCCCAGAGGCATTGCAGGAGCAGGAGCAGGAAGAGACGCCCGAAAACGATGGTGACGAGGTGAGTGAAGATGCTGTGGGAGATACTGAAAGCGAGTAAAGGCATCCTTGTAGCTGACTTTTACGCTGACTTGTGGGTGAACATTGTAGGAGGTGGAACGCCTGTTGACGTGTTTGCCGAGATGATAGGCGCTCTCCCCCTCTACTACAACGGCAAAGGCTACGACATGAACGACTACCTCATCTCCGGCAACGCCGTCCAAGACGGCACACCCTCGGCCGATGCTCCGGTGGATGCAGTGGGGAGCGGGGTGAGGACTGGGAATTTGTTTGACGCTGATGCGACTAATACAAACAACGGTTTTGTTGACAGCGGTTATCTTTATGACACCGGAGAAGTATCAACATCCAGTCAGTATTTTGTGTCGGAATACATACCAGCACGACCCAACACCGAATATACACTTCTCTACTCGGTAAGTGCGATTAACGCTCCGAGCGTGTGCTTCTATGACTCATCGAAGTCATTCATAAGCGGGGAAAGATACGGCGGACGAAATCCGGTTACATTCACAACCCCAAACGGAACGGCGTTCATTAGAATTTCTGGTGTTGATAGCAGGAGACGTTCCACCATGCTCAACCTCGGCTCAGAAGCTCTTCCATATGAACCCTACGGCTACAAGCTCCCCCTCACCGTCAACGGCGTAGAGTACCCGATCTACCTCGGGCAGGTCGAGACGACGAGACGAGTGAAGAAACAAAACGTAACCATTAGCTATATGATACAGCTAGCGAATGGGAACGCAGGAGCAGTAACCGAAGACCTTACTAGTGTTGCGGCAACAAGTAGGTTAAGCAAATGCAATATCGCACCATATGGCGGCTCTAACACCGTTGGTTCATTTTATGTAAATCCAAGAAATGCAGTTTTTGTGTGTGCGCCAGAAACTACGGTTAGCGAGGCACGCATCTTACTATCTGGAGCGGTCATTTGGTATCCTATGGCCGAGCCGGAGACTGCCGTCGTAAACGAGCCGCTGATGAAGATCGGCGACTACGCCGACACCATCAGCTTCGCACAGGCGGGTGTGACGATACCCACGGTAAACGGCGCTAACGTTCTCGACATGGCCTCTACTGTCAAGCCCTCGGAGATGTACATCAAGGGCAAGGGCGTTAAACCGACAGGCTACGGACAACTCACGGACGTAAACAGCGTCAACATCCTCGACAAGGACGGCAGACCCATCTACGTTCATGGTCAATGAAAGGAGATGATTCAAAATGGCAGATTTTAACCTTAATGTTTCGGCCTCGGAGCTGAACGCGGCCATCGACAAGGCCAACGCCGCTGCTCCGCAGAGCACGACTTATACAAAGGCACAGGTGGATGCGGCACTTGCGGAAAAGCTCAACACGGCAGATGTTGACAGCGCGCTCAGCAGCACAAGCACGAACCCGGTGCAGAATAAGGTGGTTCAAGCCCCGATCGCGCGACTTGTTGACGCGGGTGCAAAGAATTTGCTAAAGATCACGGGAACAAGTCAAACGATCAACGGTGTGATTTTTACAGTGAACGACGACGGGACTGTCACTGCGAACGGGACGAATAATAGCACGTCGTCGGCGACATTCGTAATCATGCCATATCAAGAGGCCGATAAGATCCCGAACGGGTCCTATCGTCTTACAGGATGCCCGTCGGACGGCAGCAGTACGACGTATGATCTGCGCTGGTATCTATACTCGCCTGGAAAGTCTGCGTATGATACCGGGAACGGCGCGGTCGTAGAAAAAAACGGCACAGCGACAGGGAGCGGCGGA
>OCVV011361282.1_pt1 | contig 49225 bp, 38 predicted proteins | sample 1539721 | NCBI WGS metagenome assembly OCVV01 (sample SAMN02144230, study PRJEB22623) | gut metagenome | biome: sheep rumen | host: Ovis aries | place: New Zealand | reverse complement strand
AGACATTAAAGCTATCGCTGAAGAACTGGTTAACCTTACCGTTAAGGAAGTTAAAGAACTCGCTGACGTCCTGAAAGAGGAGTACGGCATTGAACCCGCCGCTGCTGCTGTTGCAGTCGCCGCTCCCGCCGCTGGTGGTGCCGCCGCCGCCGCTGAGGAGAAGACCTCCTTCGACGTGATCCTGAAGGGTGTTCCCGATATGACCAAGAAGCTGGCCGTTGTGAAGGCCGTTAAGGATATGGCTTCTCTGGGTCTGAAGGAGTCGAAAGAGCTCGTTGACAATGCCCCCAAGACCGTCAAGGAAGGCGTGTCCAAGGATGAGGCTGAGAGCCTGAAGAAAGCCCTCGAAGAGGCTGGTGCCGAGGTCGAGGTTAAGTAAGGTTATCCGCTTGCTTTCACCTACGAGGAATAAGGCCTCCGGTTTCATCCGGAGTGCCTATTCCTTGTTGCTGTGGAATATGGTTTGTTCAGATTCTCTTCCTAAGCCTTAGGGCTACACTGTCTTTACTGGTAATGTTTTATAAAAGATAAAATTTTTTCCCTTGGCAAAAAAAGACCCCACAGTAGTAAATTTCGCGTCTGTACGAAAATTTGATTACCCGGACTTTCTCGATATTCAGGTAAAGTCGTTCCGCGACTTTTTCCAAATTGAAACAAACCCTGACAACCGATTGGATGAGGGTTTGTATAAAGTATTTAAAGAGAACTTTCCGATAACGGATGCGAGAAACAACTTTGAGCTAGAATTCTTGGATTATTACATCGATCCTCCTCGTTACTCTATTGAGGAGTGTATCGAGCGTGGCCTCACTTATAGTGTGCCATTGAAGGCCAAGATGAAGTTGAGTTGTAAGGATCCTGAAAATGAGGATTTCCAGACCCTTGAGCAGCATGTTTATCTGGGAATGATCCCATACATGACTCCGAAAGGAACGTTCGTCATCAATGGTGCCGAGCGTGTTGTGGTGTCTCAGTTGCATCGTTCGCCGGGTGTGTTTTTTGGTACCCAATTCCACTCGAATGGCACCCAGCTTTATTCTGCGCGTATCATTCCTTTCAAGGGCTCTTGGATGGAGTTCACAACCGATATAAACAACGTAATGTATGCTTATATCGATCGTAAGAAGAAACTTCCCATCACAACTCTGCTTCGTGCTATCGGTTACGAGACCGATAAAGAGATTCTTGATATCTTCGGTTTGGCAGAAGAGGTGAAGGTGACGCGCAACAGCCTCAAGAAGGTAATCGGTAAACAACTTGCAGCACGTGTCGTTGAATCGTGGACCGAAGATTTCGTGGATGAGGACACGGGTGAAGTTGTGTCGATGGAGCGTACGGAAGTCGTGATTGAGCGTGATGTCGAACTTACGGAAGAGCATGTCAGCAAGATTCTCGATCTCGACATTAAGTCGATCTTAATCAAAACGGAAGATAAGGATGGTATAGATTATTCTGTCATCTATAATACTCTTAAGAAAGATACTGCAAATAATGCCAAAGAGGCATGTGAGTACATCTATCGTCAGCTACGCAATGCGGAACCGCCAGATGAAGAAACGGCTCGCAGTATTATTGAAAAACTCTTCTTCTCTGAGAAACGTTACGACCTAGGTGATGTTGGTCGTTACAGAATTAATACGAAACTTAATTTGGATGTGGCTGATAATGTCCGGGTCTTGACCAAAGAGGACATCACATCCATTATCAAATACTTGGTTGAATTAATCAACCAAAAGGCTGAGGTTGATGATATAGACCACTTGTCGAATCGCCGCATTCGTACTGTTGGCGAGCAGCTCTCGAATCAGTTTGGTGTGGGTCTCGCTCGTATGTCCCGCACTATTCGTGAACGTATGAATGTTCGAGACAATGAGGTCTTTACACCGACTGAGCTTATCAATGCAAAAACACTTTCGTCGGTAATCAATTCGTTCTTCGGAACAAACCAGTTGAGCCAGTTCATGGATCAGACTAACCCGCTGGCTGAGCTTACTCACAAACGTCGTATCTCGGCCCTAGGTCCTGGTGGTTTGTCGCGTGAACGTGCTGGTTTCGAGGTGCGCGATGTTCACTACACTCATTACGGCCGACTCTGTACCATCGAGACCCCTGAAGGTCCGAATATTGGTCTTATTTCATCGTTGTGCGTGTATGCTAAGATCAATGATCTTGGCTTTATCGAGACCCCTTATCAGCGTGTTGTAAATGGTCAGATCCAGCTTAATGAGGCTCCGATCTATCTCTCGGCCGAGGCAGAGGAGAATAAAACGGTAGCACAAGCCACGACGCCGCAAGATGAAGAAGGCCATATCACGGTCTCTCGAGTGAAGGCTCGCCGCCAGGCTGACTTTCCCATCGTCTCACCGGAAGAGATTGACCTGATTGATATTGCCTCCAATCAGATTGCCTCGATAGCGGCTTCGTTGATTCCGTTCCTGGAGCATGATGACGCTAACCGAGCCTTGATGGGTTCGAACATGATGCGTCAGGCTGTGCCTCTGCTCAATCCGGAGATTCCTATCGTCGGAACCGGTATTGAGGAGGCTGTGGCTCACGATAGTCGGGTTCTGCTCAATGCAGAGGCCGATGGCGTGGTCGAATACGTTGACTCCACTAAGGTGGTCATCCGCCACAACCGTACCGAGAAGGAACGTCTTGTGTCCTTCGACGACGATGTGAAGGAATACAAACTGACCAAGTACCAGCGTACAAACCACTCTACTGCTATCAACTTGCGTCCCATCGTGAAGAAGGGCGATAAGGTTAAGAAAGGCCAGGTCTTGTGCGAGGGTTATGCCACTCAGGGAGGCGAGCTTGCCTTAGGTCGCAACATGATGGTCGCCTTCATGCCCTGGAAGGGTTACAACTTTGAGGATGCCGTTGTTATCTCAGAACGTGTAGTTCGTGAGGATATCTTTACCTCGGTACACGTCGAGGAGTTTACTCTCGAGGTTCGCGAAACCAAACGTGGAAACGAGGAATTGACCCGCGACATTCCCAATGTGGGTAATGATGCCACCAAGGATCTTGATGAGAATGGTATCATTCGTATTGGTGCTGAAGTCAAAGAGGGCGATATCCTGATCGGTAAGATTACGCCTAAGGGCGAGTCTGATCCCACTCCCGAGGAGAAACTGCTCCGTGCCATCTTTGGTGACAAAGCTGGTGATGTGAAGGATGCTTCTTTGAAGGTGCCGCCATCGTTACACGGTGTTGTTATCGACAAGAAACTCTTTGCGCGCGTCATCCGCGACCGCAAAGCGCGTGCTCGCGAAAAAGAGCTTTTGGCCAAGCCTGAGGAAGAGTATCGTTTCGAGTGTGAGGAGCTGAAAGACAAGCTGATTTCCCGCTTGCTCATCCTCCTTAACGGCAAACTTTCCAATGGAGTTTATACTAACCATCGTGAAGAGGTTATCCCCAAGAAGGTCAAGTTCTCGGCTAAGACGCTGAAGACTATCGACTATACGGAGGTAAGCCCGAACAAGTGGACTAACGACAAAGAGACCAACGCTCTTATCAAGGAGTTGTTGAACAACTACAATATCAAGTTCCGCGAGATCTCTGGTCGATTCACTCGCAACAAGTTTGCCCTCACTGTTGGTGACGATCTCCCCAGTGGCATCGTCCAGATGGCCAAGGTCTATGTGGCCATGAAGCGCAAGCTTCGTATTGGTGACAAGATGGCCGGTCGTCACGGTAACAAGGGTATTGTCTCGAAGATCGTCCGTTCTGAGGACATGCCATTCTTGGCCGATGGCACCCCTGTCGATATTGTGTTGAACCCGCTGGGTGTGCCTTCGCGTATGAATCTTGGACAGATCTATGAGACTGTCCTGGGATGGGCTGGCAAGAAGCTCAACAAGCGATTCAAGACTCCCATTTTCGATGGTGCCACCCTCGAGCAGATCAACGGATACATGCGTGAGGCTGGTTTGCCGGAGAATGGCCGTACTTATCTGTACGATGGTGAAACGGGCGAACGTTTCGACCAGCCTGCCACCGTGGGTTACATATACTACCTCAAGTTGCATCACATGATTGACGACAAGATGCACGCTCGTTCCATCGGTCCCTACTCCCTTATCACCCAGCAGCCCCTTGGCGGTAAAGCCAATTTCGGTGGTCAGCGTTTCGGTGAGATGGAGGTCTGGGCACTGGAAGCCTATGGTGCGTCGCATGTTTTGCAGGAAGTGCTCACCGTTAAGTCGGACGATGTCATGGGTCGTGCCAAGGCCTACGAGGCTATTGTCAAGGGTGACAACATGCCCGTGCCCGGTATCCCCGAGTCGTTCAACGTCCTGGTTCACGAACTTCGCGGCCTCGGCCTTGAGGTAACATTTGATTAATTTGGTTGCATAAGTAGAAAAAGAACATGGCTTTCAAACAAGAATCTCAGTTAAAGACCGATTTCAACGCCATCACCATCAGCTTGGCATCGCCCGAGTCCATCAAGCGGCGTTCCTATGGTGAGGTGACCAAGCCCGAGACCGTCAACTACCGCACCTACAAACCCGAACGCGACGGTTTGTTCTGCGAGCGTATCTTTGGCCCCACCCGCGACTGGGAGTGCCATTGCGGCAAGTACAAACGCATCCGCTATAAAGGCATCGTTTGCGACCGTTGCGGTGTCGAGGTGACAGAGAAAAAGGTTCGCCGTGAGCGTATGGGCCACATCGAACTCGTGGTGCCCATTGCACACATTTGGTTCTTCCGCTCGCTTCCCAACAAGATCGGAACACTACTCAACATACCCTCCAAGAAACTCGACCAGGTCATCTATTACGAGAAGTACATCGTCCTGCAGCCTGGCAAGGCAATGCTCAACGAGATGCCTGTCCAGAAGCTCGACCTGCTGACCGAGGAGGAATACTACTACATCCAGGATTCGCTGCCCGAGGACAATGCTCAGCTGCCCGACAGCGATCCCAACAAGTTCATCGCCGGCATGGGTGCCGAGGCGCTCTACACTTTGCTCGCCGAGCTCGATCTCGACAAGCTCAGCTACGAGCTCCGCGCCAAAGCCTCGCGTGAGACCGCCGTGGCCCGCAAACAGGAAGCCTTGAAGCGTCTGAATGTCATCGAGTCCTTCCGCGAGTCCCAGCGTTCTATGCGTGCCCGCGGCATGGACAACCGTCCCGAGTGGATGATCATGAACATCATCCCCGTCATTCCGCCCGACCTGCGTCCCCTTGTGCCGCTGGATGGTGGCCGTTTCGCCACATCCGACATCAACGAACTCTACCGCCGGGTCATCATTCGTAACAACCGACTGAAACGTCTGGTCGAGATCAAGGCCCCCGAAGTCATCATGCGCAACGAGAAGCGCATGCTCCAGGAAGCCGTCGATTCGCTCTTCGACAACAGCCGCAAGGTCTCCAGTGTCAAGTCCGAAAGCAACCGTGCTCTCAAGTCGCTTTCCGATGCCCTCAAGGGCAAGCAGGGACGTTTCCGTCAGAACCTGCTTGGTAAGCGCGTCGACTACTCCGGCCGTTCGGTCATCGTTGTCGGTCCCGAACTGAAAATGCACGAGTGCGGTCTGCCCAAGGATATGGCCGCCGAGCTCTTCAAACCCTATGTCATCCGCAAACTCCTTGAGCGTGGCCTGGTGAAAACCGTCAAGAGCGCCAAGAAGATTGTCGATCGTAAGGAACCCGTCGTGTGGGAAATCCTCGAGAACATCCTCAAGGGCCATCCCATCCTGCTCAACCGTGCTCCTACGCTGCACCGTCTGGGTATCCAGGCCTTCCAGCCCAAACTCGTCGAGGGTAAGGCCATTCGCCTCCATCCCCTGGTGTGTACCGGCTTCAACGCTGACTTCGACGGCGACCAGATGGCCGTCCATGTGCCTATGGGCAACGCCGCTATCCTCGAGGCTCAGCTGCTGATGCTCTCCACCCACAACATCCTCAACCCTGCCAACGGTGCCCCTATCACCGTTCCTTCGCAGGATATGGTGCTGGGTCTGTACTATATGACCAAACCGCGCCGCACCACCGCCACCGAGACTGTCCATGGCGAGGGTCAGCGTTTCTACTCGCCCGAAGAGGTCATCATCGCCTACAACGAGAAGCGTGTCGACCTCAACGCCTGCATCAGCGTGCAGATGCCGCTGCCTGAAGGCCAGACCGAGTACTCCTATATCAAGACCGACAAGACCTTCATGGAGGTCGTCAAGGACAAAGACGGCAAGGTGCTCACCGATATCGACTGCGCCACGCCTGCCGAGACGGCACTCCACAGCCGCACCGAATACGAGGTGAAGCGCGACAAGGAAGGCAACGTCATCGTCGACGCCAACGGCCATTACATCAAGACCAACCGCCTCCGTACCACCGTCGGCCGCGTCATCTTCAACCAGGTCGTCCCCGCCCAGTACGGCTACATCAACCAGGTGATGGGCAAGAAGAGCCTCCGCGACATCATCGGCGACATCTTCACCGAGTGCGGCAACGCCGTCACGGCCACCTTCCTCGACGACATCAAGAACATGGGCTACCGTCAGGCATTCCGTGGCGGCCTCTCGTTCAACCTGGGCGACGTTATCATCCCCGTCGAGAAGGAAGCCCTCATCGAGAAAGCCAACGAGGAGGTCGAAGAGGTCATGGCGCAGTACGCCATGGGTCTGATCACCAACAACGAACGTTACAACCACGTCATCGACATCTGGACCAACACCAACAACCAGCTCACCGAGACCCTCATGAAGCAGCTCAAGGCCGACAACCAGGGCTTCAACCCCATCTTCATGATGTACGACTCGGGTGCTCGTGGTAGCAAGGAGCAGATCCGTCAGCTCTCCGGCATGCGCGGCCTGATGGCCAAGCCCCAGAAGGCTGGTGCCTCCGGCAACGAGATTATCGAGAACCCCATCATCTCCAACTTCAAGGAGGGCCTGTCGGTGCTCGAGTACTTCATCTCTACCCACGGTGCCCGTAAGGGTCTGGCCGATACCGCCCTGAAGACGGCTGACGCCGGTTATCTGACCCGTCGTCTGGTCGACGTGGCCCACGACGTGATCATCAACGAGGAAGACTGCGGCACCCTCCGCGGCCTGCCCACCACGGCCCTCAAGAAAGGCGAGGATATCGTGCAGAGCCTCGGCGAGAAGATCCTCGGCCGCACCTCGGTCCACGACATCTATCACCCCCAGACCGGCGAGCTCATTGCCCGTGCCGGCGAGGAGCTGACCGAAGAGATCTGCAAGAAGATCGAGGAGTCGCCCATCGAAGAGGTCGAGATCCGTTCCGTCCTCACCTGCGAGTCGAAGCATGGCGTCTGCGCCAAGTGCTACGGTCGCAACCTGGCCACCGGCAAGATGGTCCAGAAGGGCGAAGCCGTCGGCGTCATCGCCGCCCAGGCTATCGGTGAACCCGGTACACAGCTCACCCTGCGTACCTTCCACGTGGGTGGTGTCGCCGGTGGCAACATCGGTACCGCCTCCAGCCTCCAGGCCAAGTACGAAGGACGCCTCGTCATCGACGAGCTCCGCTCCATCCCCTACACCGACGCCGAAGGCGACCAGTACCACATCGTCATGGGCCGCTCGGCCGAGATGCGCATCGTCGATCCCAACACCGACATCACCCTCTTCTCGTCGCTGCTGCCCTACGGTGCCAAGCTCTACAAAGCCTCGGGCGACATGCTCAAGAAGGGCGACCTCATCGCCGAGTGGGATCCCTACAATGCCGTCATCATCTCCGACGTGGCCGGTAAGGTCTCGTTCGAGAATGTCATCGAAAATATCACCTACCGTGTCGAAAGCGACGCCCAGACAGGCCTGCAGGACAAGGTCGTCATCGAGAGCCGCCAGCGCACCAAGAACCCCACCCTCAACATCGTCGACTCCGAGGGCAACATCCTCAAAGTCTACGACCTCCCCGTCGGTGCCCATATCGGCGTCGAGCAGGGTCAGGAGCTCCGTGCCGGCGACATCATGGTGAAGATTCCGCGTTCGTTCGGCAAGGCCGGCGACATCACGGGCGGTCTGCCCCGCGTCACCGAGCTCTTCGAGGCCCGCAACCCCAGCGATCCCGCCATCGTGGCCGAGATCGACGGTATCGTCAGCATCGCCAAGAAACTCAAGCGCGGCAACCGCGAGGTCACCATCACCTCCAAAACCGGCGAGCAGCGCTCCTACCTCATCCCCACCTCCAAGCAGATCCTGGCGCAGGACAGCGACTACGTCAAGGCCGGCACCCCGCTCTCCGACGGTGCCATCACCCCGGCCGACATCCTCGCCATCAAGGGACCCACGAAGGTGCAGGAATACATCGTCAACGAGGTCCAGGAGGTCTACCGCCTGCAGGGTGTGAAGATCAACGACAAGCACTTCGAGGTCATCGTGCGCCAGATGATGCGCAAGGTCGAGATCCTCGATCCGGGCGACACCCGCTTCCTCGAGGGCGACCTCGTCAACAAGCTCGACTTCAACGATGTCAACGACCAGATCTTCGGCATGAAGGTCGTCGAGGACGCCGGCGACAGCGAGACCATCAGCGTGGGACAGATCGTCACCGCCCGCGAGCTGCGCGACGAGAACTCCGCCCTGCGCCGCCAGGACAAGCGTCTCGTCACCGCCCGCGACGCGCACCCCGCCACCTGCCGCCAGGTGCTCCAGGGCATCACCCGCGCCTCGTTGCAGACCAAGTCGTTCATCAGCGCCGCCTCCTTCCAGGAGACCACCAAGGTGCTCACCGAAGCCGCCATCAACGCCAAACGCGACACGCTGGTCGGCATGAAGGAGAACGTCATCGTCGGACACCTCATCCCCGCCGGTACCGGTATGCGCGAGTACCAGGATCTGGTGGTCGGCAACGCCCCCGCCATGAGCGCCGCCAAGGAGAACTAGTCTCCCACAGGCGATCCACCATTCAGGAGCCCCGTGCCCAGGCACGGGGCTCCTTCCTTTTTGGCAGTGATCAACCCTGCCTCCCGACCGCAAACAAGCAGACATGATGCAGAGGGGATGCCTAGTTGATGCCTAGTTGATGCCTGGATGATGCCTGGATGATGCCTGGATGATAGGGGTGGGGAGGGCAAAAGAGAGGGGCGCTGCCGGATGGCAGCGCCCCTCGTGGGTCAATCTTGTGTGGGAAGGTTAGATGCCGAGTTTCTTCTTCACCAGCGGCATCACGTCCTCGCTGTCCTGCGAGTAGAGCAGGGCCGCACCATCGAAGATGTAGGTGTAGTTGCCTTCGCGGGCCACATCCTCGATGGCTTTCTTGGCGCGGTCGATGATGGGCTTGGTCAGCTCGGCCTCGCGCTCCTGGAGCTGCTTCTGGGCGTTCTCCTGGAACTCCTGGATGCGGGTGCTCATGTCTTGGATTTCGCGCTGCTTGGTCTGGCGGATGAGGTCGGTCCAACCGGCCTGGTTGGCCACGTAGTCGTTGTAGCGTTTCTCAGCCTCGGCCTGCATCATCTTGAGCTGCTCCTCGAGGTCGGCGACCTCTTTCTGCAGCACGGTCTGCACGGAGTCGCGGCCGGGCATGATCTGCATCAGCTCCTGCGAGTTGATGTGTCCGAGTTTGACGTTCTTCTGGGCCATAGCATTGCCGCCGAGGGCGACCAGGCAGATGGCGATTGCGATAAGTGTTTTTTTCATTGTCTCTATTTTGTATTGTTTATTTTGTCGTGTCATCGTCCGAGGGGTAGGGGATTGTCGCGGTTTTTATCGCGGTCCTGCCGCATCTCGGGGTTGGTGGGGCGTTTCGAGGCCTTCTCCTCGCTGCCCTTGGGCGGTTCGGCGGTGGCGCCGGGTTTGTAGCCCAGCAGCTCCAGCACGTCGTCGCTGATGTCGTACTTCTTGTTCGAGAAGAGCAGCGTGGCGCTGGCCGACTTGTCGAACACGAAGGCGTAGTTCTTCTCGTGGGCCATGCGCTCTATGGCGTTGTAGACGCGATCCTGCACCGGCTTCAGCAGTTCGGCCCGCTTCTTGTCCAGGTCGCCCTCGGCCCCGAAGCGCTGGCGTTGCAGGGCCTTCAGCTCTTGTTCCTTCTCCTTCAGCTCCTCCTGGCGGCGGCGTTTGAGGTTGTCGGGCAGCAGGTAGCTCTCTTGTTCGTAGCTGGCACGCATGGCATCCAGCTCGCTTTGTTTGTCCTGCAGCTCCTTCTGCCAGTCGGCGACATACTTGTCCAGCCGGCGTTGGGCGGCCGCATAGTCGGGGATCGACTTCAGGATGTAGTCGGTGTTGACGCAGGCGTACTTCTGTGCCATGGCCATGGGGGGCAGGGACACGAGAAGCAGCAGGGTGAGGATTCCTTTTCGCATGGTGTTAGTCGATGCTTTGTCCGATGGAGAAGTGGAAATGGCTGCCGCCGTTGGCGCCGTCGAAGCCGTAGCCCCAGTCGATGCCTATCATGCCCAGCATGGGCAGGTAGACACGCACGCCCAGACCGGCCGAATTGTAGAGTTTGAAGGGCTGGAATTCGCTGAGGTCGCTCCAGCAGTTGCCGCCTTCCAGGAAGGCCTGCACCCAGATGGTGGCGCTGGCGCTCTCGATGATGGGTTGGCGCAGCTCGAGGGTGAAGCGGTCGAAGACCGAGCCGCCGCCCGCGGTGCTGGCACCGACCGAGTTGTTTTCGTAGCCGCGCAAGGGTACGATCTCGCGGCCGTCGAAGTTCCAGCTGGTCAGGCCGTCGCCGCCCAGCACATAGCGGCCGAAGGGCGAGAGACCGATGTCCTTGTTGTAGTAGCCCATGAAGCCAAAGCGGAAGCGGGTGCTGAGCACCACATCGCCCACCAGGTTGAGCATCCACGAACCGCGCACGTTGAACTTGTAGTACTCGATCCAGCGGTACTTCTCTTGGTCGGTGGCGTTGCTGTAGTCGCGCCCGTTGATCTTCGAGAAGGGGGGCGTGATGTAGCTGCTGACGCTGATTTCCGAGCCGCTGCGGGTGTAGATGGGCGAGTCGAACGAGTTGCGCGACAGGGTCAGGGCCAGGCTGATGTCGTTGGCGATGCCGTCCTTGAACAGCGACGACTGGTAGACCGTGTAGTTGTTCAGGTTGTAGTGCTTGTAGGAGATGCCTGCCGAGGCGATGAAGTAGTCGTCCGGCCACTTCAGGCGGCGGGTGAAACTCAGGCCTGCACCCGTGATGGCCATGCTGTAGTAGTTCTCGCTGGTGCGGCGTATGTTGGGGGCGCTCAGGTGGTTGTAGTACACCGTTCCGGTGAGCGACTGCGCCCGACGGCCGCCGAGCCAAGGCTCGGTGAACGAAGCGTTCAACGTGTAGTAGTAGGTGTTGGCGGCGGCCTGGAAGCTCAGTTTCTGGCCATCGCCGGCCGGCAGCGGCACCCAGGCGTCCTTGTTGAAGATGTTGCGTACGCTGAAGTTGTTGAGGTTTATGCCCACCTGTCCGATGAACATGCCGCCGCCGTAGCCGCCCTGCAGGTTCAGCTGGCTGGTGGGACCCTCCTCCACCTTGTAGACGATGTCCACCGATCCGTCCTTCTCGTCGGGCCGGGGTTCGGGCTTGATGCTCTCCTCTTTGAAGTAACCCAGGGTGACCAGCTCGCGGTGGCTGCGCAGCAGGGCGTCGCGGCTGAACAGGTCGCCGGGGCGCGTGTGAAGCTCGCGCATGATGATCTTGTCGTTGGTGATGGTGTTACCCTCCACCCACACGTTGCGTATGCGCGCCTGCTTGCCCTCTTCGATGCGGATCTCGATGTCGATCGAGTCGTTCACCACGGCCACTTCCACCGGGTTTACCCGGAAGAAGACGTAGCCGTTGTCCATGTACAGCGAGGTGATGTCGGTGCCCGAGGGGTTGTAGGTCAGGTTCTGCTCCAGCGTGCTGCGGTTGTAGGGGTCGCCCTTGTTGATGCGAAGCGATCGCCGCAGGGTCTCGTCGTCGTAGACGGTGTTGCCGCTGAAGGTGATGTTGCGGAAGTAGTATTTCTTGCCTTCGTAGATCTGTACCTTCACTTTGAGACGCTCTTGCTGGGATTTCTTCTTGTTACTGATCTTCAGTTCGTCCTGAGGTACATCCCACACTGTGTCGCTCACGATTCTGGCATCGCGGAAGCCCTCCTCGTTGTAGTAGGCGATGACCTTCTCAAGATCGTCGCGGAAGTCGTTCTCAATGTAGCGGCTCTTCTTCCAGAAGCCTTTGGTGAAGATGCGCCACGGTTTGTACCAGTATTTGCCATAGTGCACGTCGTGGGTCGTCTCCATCTTGTTCTCCAGCTTGAAGTCGCTCATCTGCTCGTTGCCTTCGAAGATCAGCGAGTCGATCTTCACCTTCTTGCCACGCTTGACGTTGAAGGTGATCGTGATACGACCGTTGCTGTCGGCTGTGGTTTCGGGCGTCACTTCCACCCGTGTGAAGCCTTTGTCGTAGTAGAATCCCTTGATTTTGTTCGAACTTGTGCGCAGCAAGTTCTCGGTCACCACGTCGCCCGTCACGATGTTCATCTCCTCTCTCAGCTTGTCAGCCTCGCCCTTTTTGACGCCAGTGAAGCGGAATCCTTCCAGGCGCGGGCGCTCTTTCAGCACTATCTTGAGGAAGACGATGTTGCCTTGAATGCGGGTCACGCGGATCTGTACGTCCTCGAACATGCCCTGTTTCCACAGGTTCTCGATGGCGGCCGACACCTTGTCGCCCGGCAGCACGATCTTGTCGCCGACCTGCAGGCCCGCCACCAACTGCACCACGCGGCTGTCGAAGTTCTCGGCTCCTTCAAAGCTGATGCCGCCGATCTCGTAGGTCTTGGGGGTGAGGTAGTCCAGATCGTACCCGCTGCCGCCCACAACAGTCTGGGCAACAGCGCTCGAGGCACCTAGGCATATCAGTATAGCGAGGGTCAGTATATGTTTGATTCCTTTCATTTGCGTAGCTCTATTGTTAAGGTGTCGATTAGTCGACAACCCTATATTAACTCACCTTTTTATATTTTATTTTACAGACCTCGCTTTTTTTTGACTTTTAGTCCCAATTTTTTTCTCGCCTATTTCCCGTTTTCCACCTGCGCTTCGGTCTTGCCGAAGCGGCGTTGGCGCTGCTGGTAGTCGAGCACTGCCTCGTAGAAGTGCTCCTGGCGGAAGTCGGGCCACAGCAAATCGCTGAAGTAGAACTCCGTATATGCCATCTGCCACAACAGGAAGTTGCTCACCCTCAGCTCGCCGCCCGTGCGTATCAACAGGTCGGGATCCGGGTAGTCGCGCGTGGTCAGGTAGCGCCGCAGGGTCTCCTCGCCGATCTCTTCGGGGCGCAGTTCCTCGCGGCATATCTGCTTCAACGCCTGGGCAATCTCCCACCGCGAGCTGTAGCTCAGCGCCAGCACCAGCGTCAGCGACGTGTTGCCGGCCGTCTGGTCGATGCACTCCTGTAGCTTCTTGCGCGAGCGTTCCGGTATGCGGTCCATGTCGCCGATGGTCTGCAGGCGTACATTGTTGTCCATCAGGGTCTTGGATTCGTCGCGCACCGCCGTGATCAGCAGCTCCATCAGTCCGTCGACCTCGGCCTGTGGCCGGTTCCAGTTCTCGGTACTGAAGGTATAGAGTGTCAGGTATTTCACCCCTATCCTTACCGCCGCCTCCACGGCCTGGTGCACCGCCGTCAGGGCGCTCCGGTGCCCGAACAGGCGTTCGTGCTTCTGTTTCATGGCCCATCGGCCGTTGCCGTCCATGATGATCGCCACGTGTTCCGGCACGCGGCTACGGTCAATCTGTTCCAGTGCTGTCATATCTTGTTGTGTTTCTAGTTTCTACAACGTTTCGATCGCATCCATCCGAAGAGGGTGTTCATGTTGATCCCGACCGACACGCAGAAGTAGCTGTACCAGTCGTCCAGCGAGTCGTCGCCCCGCTTGATGCCGATGGCGTTGGGCGTGGCGCTGCGGTCGGCCATGGTCGCCGCCAGGGCCCCGTCGGCCACCTCGGCCTGCAGCAACTCGGCGCCCACATAGGTGGTGCTGACGTCGTCCAGGTAGTCGGTCCACGTCTTGCGGAATCCGTATTCCGCCGCGAGGGAGACGCTCTTGTTCAGCCGGCAGCGCACGCCCACTCCGAACGGCATGGCGAGCTGCGTCAGCGGGTACGGCCGCCGGTCTTGGTGGGCTGTAGTGCCTTGACCTTCAGTGTGCAGCGGCTGTAACGGCACCCATTGCCGCTGCCCTTGCGGGTCGACGTACTCGGCCTCGGGCCCGAAGTGGAACACCGCCACGCCTCCGAAGATGTAGGGCGTCCACCGGTGGTCGGTGGCCCCGAGCCCGTAGGGGCGGAAGTCGAACTCCGCCATCACGGCCCCTTCGTACACCTTCGACCGGAAGTTCAGGTTGCGTGCCGGCAGCCAGTCCTCGCTTGCCGACACCGAGCCGTAGGCACCCGCCAGGCGCACCGACCACCGCTTGTCGATCCGGCAGCGCACCCCGGCCCCGAAGGCCGCGTGCACCTCGCCGGCGATGCTCTGGTCGTTCAGGTCGCCCAGGTAGTTCATGCCGCCGCCTTGCAGCACCACCTCGCTCCGGCTCAGCAGGTCACCCTTCTGGGCCGTCAGCGGTCCGGCCGCCAGCAGCAGCGCCCACAGCAGCCACCAGCCCCCTTTTACTCGTTCCATCGTATTGAATTACAGATACCTTCCACCTGCATCAGGTAGTCGCGTTTCTCGAACCGCGGGCAGTACACGTAGCCCGTCACCTCCACGATCTGCGTGCTGTCCGGCGAGAGCACCGTGTAGTTCACAAACGGCCCTCCCATGAAGTCGCCGAACACGCGCCACAAGCCGCGCGTCTCGATGCAGTAGGGGCTGCCCGTGTAGTCCACCTTCCGGTGGCCGATCTCCACCCGCCGCTCGGTGCCCATGTAGCTGCTGTCGGCCGGTCCTGGCACGTGGCGTCGCATCAGCGTGTCCAGCCGGTTGTCGATCTTCTCGGGGGCAAACAGTTTTTCGTCGCGGTAGGGCATGGTGTGGATCAGGATGCCCAGGCTGAAGTCCTTGGTTTCCTTGCGTATCCATGCGAAGTCGCCGTCCTCGGCGGCCCAGCGGAACTCGTCGCTGAAGGTCATCGTGAAGCCGAATTTCTCCTTCACACGCTTCATCAGGTCCACGTTCCTCACGTTGTGGAAGGCGTTGATCATGCGCTGATGCTCGGCGGCGTAGATGTTCTCCTTGATGCTTTTTTCGTAGCGGCGCAGGAGGCTCCGCAGCGAGCTGTCGCTGCTGGCCGCAATGTCCACCATCACCTGCGGTGCCGCCCACCGGTCGTGGCTGATGTACACCTTGTCGGGGTTCCCCTCGGCCACGTCGCACAGAATGATGTTCCGGTGCATCTGGAACATCTGTGTGTTCTTCAGCGAGCTCACCGGTATGTTCACCACGTCGAAGCGTGGCTCCGCTTGCGGCAGGCCTGGCTGCACTTCGCGCAGGATCGAGTCCAGAAGCGCCTGGGTTTCACCGTAGTACACGTTCTTGTCGGCCGCCAGCAGCACCTCGCACGTCTTGCCCGACGACGACTTCTTCACGATGGCCTCGTTCTGCCTCGAGTGGCACGAGGCCAGCAACAGCGCCGCTGCCGACGCGATGATCAGTATCTGTTTCATATTCATTGTGTTTTGAATTTACTCTCTTCTTCCTTTCGCCAGCGGTGGAAGTCGCGTATGGCTTCCGCCAGTGGCCGTTGGGGCATCTGCAGTTCGTCGATGGCGCGGCGGCAGTCGTAGTGCTCGTGCACCATCAGCTGGCGCACGTTGTTCGACGACACCTCGGTGCTCAGCCCCAGGACTCGCAGCCCGTCGCCCGCCGCTCCGGCCGCCCGCAGCAGCCAGTCCGGCAGCGTCAGCACCCGCTGACGGTAGCCCATGGCCGACGCCTGCAGCTCGTACAACTCCTTGATGCTCAGGCAACCCTCCTGGTTGGTGGCCACATAGCGCGCCCCGTGGTGCCCCATCGTCAGGGCGTTGACCACGGCCGTCGCCACGTCGCGCACGTCCACGAAGGCCTTGCCCCCCGAGGGGGCGGCCATCAGACGCCGCCGGTAGCCCGTCAGCAGCAGGCGGCCCGACGACGGCTTGGCGTCCATCGGCCCCAGCATGAAGCCGGGGTTGACCACCACCACGTGCCAGTCCGCGTGCCGCGCCGCCGCCTCCAGCACCGCCTCCTCGCCCGCGCGCTTGCTTGTGGCGTAGAGGCTCTGCGTGAACGGGGCCTGCATCGGGGCCGACTCGTCGGCTGGCCGGCCGGCTGTGCCGTAGCCGATGGTGTTCACCGTCGACGTGTGCACCAACCGCTTGATCTCCAGCCGTTCCATCACCTCTACGAGGGTTCTCCCCAGGCGGCTGTTCACCGCCTCGTAGTCGCTCAGGCGGCGCAGCCGCATGTCCGTCACGCCGGCGCAGTTGATGATGGCGTCGCAGCCCTCCGCCGCACGCTCCAGCGTCGAGCGGTCGGTCAGCTGGCCCTCAACCACCATCGAGTCAGGCACTTGGATGTGCAGCCCCTCCCGACGGCGCACCAGCACGACGGCGTCGTGTCCGGTGGCCATCAGGTGCTGCAACACGTTGTGTCCCAGCAAGCCCGTAGCGCCAAGCAGCAGTACTCTCATTACCCCTCATAACGCCGTTCGCCATATATTATTGTGTCCGCCCCGCCATTCTTGCCCCCTTTCGGCCCCCTTGCCGACGCGGTTCCGATGGGGTGAAAAATAGATCGTGCACGATCTAATTTGATTTTTCCCTCCCTCTCCGACCTCCTTTTTGCCCCCATTCTCCCCCCGCTTCGCCCCCCTCGCCGCCCGTGCTTCCAACCCCTCTCCACCCCTCCAATCCCCCTTGTATGGCACCGTAATGAATTGAATACCAGTTGTATATATGTATTCAAAACATCTAACTCCCTCAAAGTCAGCATCAACTCCGCGTCAAGTCCGAGGTAAGTCCGAGGATGGTCCGAGGATGGTCCGACTGCGGGCGGACTTGCTGCGGTGTTGCTGCGGTGTTGCTGCGGCGATGGTGGAATTTAGATCGTGCACGATCTAATTTGCTTCGGACGCTCTCTTGGCCACCCTCCGGATGGACTTCCAGGTGCATCGGGCGGATGGTGTGTGAAAATTAATGTTTTTTAACATAATGATTTGTTAAGAATTCGAAAAAGTTGTATCTTTGCAAAAGATATAGTATCATGGAAACTGCTGCAAATAATTAATTTTTAATCATTTAAAATATATTATCATGAAAAAGAAACTAGTAGCTTTGGCCGCCGTGGTGGCTTGTGCATTCACTTTCGGTGCATGCGAAGAATTTGGCGACCTCGACCTTGTAGGTCATATCAACTTGACGGCAACCAACCCGGTGCAGGGTTTGCCGGGCCTGACGCAGGCCTACGAAGACAGCACGGTGCTGAATTTCAAGTCGGCCATGTGCAACGTCAGTATCGACAGCGTCTACATCGAGGCTGGCGAGTACGCCGGCAGCTACGAGATCAATGCCGGTACCGTCTTTGTGGGTACCCGGCAGGACATCCTCGTCAACGACGTCGCCCAGCTGACCTTCCCGCTCTGCGGCATCAACCTGCGCGACACCGTGGTGGGCAGCTACCCGATCAGCCTGCCGATCGACGACTTCTCGTTCATCGACATGCTCGACACCACCAATGTCAACACCCTGATCACCACCGGTCTGGCCGTCGGCGGCAACGTAGGCAACGTCTTTGCCGTGGCCGTCAGCGAGGAGGCCTTCTACCTGGGCTTCAGCGGCACCGTCAGCATCAGCGCCTACGGTCAGGACTTCCATCGGGTGGAAGGTACGCTGAACAACGTGCAGGCCGTCTACGTCACCCTCGAGCAGCTCGAGTACCTGGCCGGCCTCAGCCCGGAGCAGCGTGCCAGCTTCGACCTGGCGGCCTACCTGTCCAAAATCACCTTCAACGGCAGTATCTCCACCATGCGTGCCAATATCGACGCCATTGTGGATGCCCTGAATGAGAACAGCAAGTAAACGGATTCTGCTGCTGTGGGCGGCGTGCGCTTGCGCGTCGGTCGCCACGGCGCAGTACGAGACCACCGCCCAGAGTGCCCGCGAGGGTGCCCTGGGCGGTGTCGTTCTTTTCGAACCCGCCGGGCGCTGCGTGGCCCTCGACTGGGGACGCGCCTGGATGCAGGCCGAGCAGGCCGCCAAGAGCCTGCGGCTGCAGCTGCCTGTCGGCGACGGCGGCACCCTGCGTCTGGCCTACGAACACCGCGGCACCGTCGACTACCACGAGCAGCAGCTGGCAGCAGCCTACGCGCTGAGAGTCAGCGAGTGGCTCCGCGTCGGCGTGTCGGCCCGCGGGCTCCACCTCGGCACCTCCGACGCCCACTATGCCCCCCACCGCTGGCTGGCGGCGGCGGCCCTGCTGCAGGCCTCGGCCGGCCGCACCACGCTGACGCTCCTGGCCGGCTCGCGCCCCTGGGACGAGGTGGCCACCTGGCGCCTGCACCTCCAGGCGGCCTACCGCCCCTCCGACCGATGGCTGACGGTGGTCGAGCTGGAGCGCGAGGAGGTGGTCCGCTGGCGCATGGGCATGGAGTATGCCGCCGCCGAGTATATCCGTCTGCGGGCCGGCCTGGCCACGCGGCCCACCCTGCTCACCCTGGGCGTGGGCTTCCGCTGGGCGCAGTTCGAGCTCGACCTCGCCGCCCGGATGCATGCCGCCCTCGGCGTCACACCCCAAATATCGCTTGCCCTATGGTTTTAAGACGCTGGCTCATAACGGTGCTTTTGTTGCTTCCGCAACTGGCTGTCTCCCAGGTGGAAACGGCGATCGAACAGTGGGTGGAGGAGACTGACGACACTTGGGCCGCCGCCGAGATGAGCGACCAGTGGCTCGAGCTCCGCCAGCATCCGGTCAACATCAACGACACGCACAGCCACGAGCGCCTTTTCTTCCTCACTCCGTTCCAGCGGCAAGCGTTGTGCAACTACCTGATCCTCTACGGTCAGATGTTAAGCCTCAAGGAGTTGCGCTTCGTGCCGGGCTTCGACAGCCTGACGGTGAGGTGGATGCATGAAGTGGCTGTGGCCCGGCCCTACACACCGTCCAGGCGGTTGCGGCTGGCCGACGGGCACCACCAGCTGGTGACAGCTGTGGGCGGTGCCGTCGAGGAAGCGGCCGGCTATCGCGACAGCACCTACGCCGGCGACCGCCTGCATGCCCTGCTCTGCTACAACTATTCGCTCGCCGGAAAGGTGGACCTCCGGCTGGTGGCCGACAAGGATCCGGGCGAGCAATGGGGGCATGGCAACTTCGTGGGCTACCACCTGATGGTCAACAACGTGGGGCCGCTGGAGCGCGCCATCGTGGGACGCTACAACCTGCAGTTTGGTCAGGGCCTCACGCTCTGGACGGGCCTGCGGCCGTTCGGCCTGCTGGGCACGGCGCCGATGCGCTTCGGCCACGGCATCCGCCCGGCGGTGACCTTCTACGAGGAGGGCTATCAGGAGGGCCTGGCCGCGCGTGTCGGGCTGGGACGCGGCGTCAGCCTCTCGGCCTTCGGTGCGCATGGGGGGGGTATTTTGCTTTATGGCGCCCACGCCGACCTGCGGCGGGGCAACCTGGTGGCCGGAGCAACGGTGGCGCATACCGTCGCGGACAGTCTGTTGATGCCGCGCGACTATGTCTACAACCAGCACGCCTTCCGCGGGAAGCGGCTGCTCAACCTGGGCGTGGATGCCATGTGGCGGTACGGCAACCTGACCCTCTTCGGCGAGGTGTCGCTCGACGGCCAGGGGGCTCCGGCGGCCATCGGCGGCCTCAGCCTGCTGACGGGCGGGGCTAACCGACTGAATGTCACTGGCCGTTACTATCACCCTCGCTATCAGAACCTCCACTCGCAACCCTACACCCTCGGCAATGGCCAGGGCGAGCGGGGAGTGACGCTCGACGCTCAGACGGCCCTGCCGCTGGGCATGACGCTGGTGGCGAGCCTCGATGTGCACCGGTTCGAGGTGCTGCGCTATGCCGACTACAGCCCGTCGACGGGCGAATGGCTGCGCCTGCAGCTGCGCAAGGAGTGGGGCAGTCGCTTCAACGCCACGTTGCGCTACGTCTATCGCCTCAAAGAGCGCAACATCCCGAACCTGGACACGACGCTCTACCTGGGCGAGCAGACGGTGCGTCGCCAGCTGCAAGGCGAGGTGAGGGCCGTGTGGGGCAGTTGGACGTGGACGGGGAAGGTGGTGTCGACGCGCTTCGACAGTGAGAACGGCGAGCCGCAGCGGGGCACGCTGGCCAGTCTGGCTGCCCGCTACAGCCGGCGGCAATGGCAGGCGACGGCGGCGCTGGCGTGGTTCGACGTGGAGGGGTACTATGCGCGCATCTACTTCAGCGAGAGTAATCTGCAGTATGCTTGGTCGATGCCTGTCCTGAACGGGCAGGGGTTGCGTGGCCACGTGGTGGTGCGTTATGCCGTTGGGCAGGGCTTGACGATCGCGGCGAAATATGCCGTCACCGCCATGCCAGGCGAGGAGAGTATCGGCACCGGTGCGGCCCGGACCGAGGGTCCCCTGCGGCAGAGCTGGATGGTGCAGCTGAGGTGCCGGTTTTGAGGAATAAAAAAAGGGTGCCCCAAGCCGTGGCTTAGGGCACCCTTTGCTGTTAATTATATATTACTTATTTCTTATAGCGTGACCACTTGGCGATGATCTCGTCGGCCTCCTTGGTGCGGAAGACGATCATGGCCATACGGTTCTCCTCCTTGGGCTCGTAGGCTGTGATGCCGCCCACGGGTACCATGGTGAGGCGGTTGCGGTCGGCACCGTAGTCGTTGACCAAGGCGTCGAAGGCGGCCTTGCAGCGCTTCTCGGAGAGCCAGTCGTTGTGACGCTTGGAGCCGGTGAGCGAGTCGGCCGCGCCGATGATGTAGTACTCGATGGTGTCGGGTACGCGATTCATCGACTGGGCGAACTTGCGCAGGCGGTAGCGTGCGTTGCGGTCGAGGTTGTACTTGTCGAGGTCGAAGTAGACGACGGTCAGGGCGAGGTCGCTCTGGATGAGGGCATCCATGACGTTGACCGGGCCTGCGGTGGGCATGGAGTCGAGCTGATCCTGCAGACGGTTGAGCGAGTCGAGGATGTCGCGGTAGAGGGCCGAGTCGACCGTTGGGACGTTCTCGAGCGAGTCGATGACGCCGTTGAGGCGCTCGATGCGGCCTTCGAGGTTGCTGACGGTGTTGCGAGTGCCGAAGGCGAGGAACTCGTGGTAGACCTTCTGACGGCCCACTTCGCGGGTGATGGGGTCGCGTTTGTGGACCTGTTTCAGCAGGTTGAAGCGTGCTCCGAAGGTGATGGTGGGCATGACGTCGAAGCGCGAGTAGCTGTTGTTGTAGGGTGACCAGTCCCAAGTGGACTCGGAACCGTCGATCTCGGCGATGACGTTGAAGGCCAGCTTCTCGCTCACCATGTATTCGGCACCGATACCGCCGGAGTAGGAGAGCTCGAAGTTCTTGCGGAACTCGCCTATGGGGTGCTCGGCTGCTGCCCGCGGGTTGCGTTGGTTTCCATGGAGCATCGAGAATCCCAGGCCGATGGGCGTGAAGATGTGAAGGCGAGTGCGCTTACCAATCTCGTAGCCGTTGAAGAAGTTGGTCCAGTCGAGGGTGACATATCCTACCAGCGAAAGGGAGTGGGCGTAGAAGTGGTAGTAGCCGTTCTCGTTGGGTGTGTCCTGCGTGAAGTCGACAAAGGGCTGTAGACCATACTGGGTCTGTCCGTCGACGTTGAAGTAAGAGAGACGTAACGAGACAGAGAGATCCGGGATGATCCACTTACCAATCTCAGCCTTGAGGTTGTAGTTGAGCTTGTTCTGTCGAGCCGAAGCCACGAGTTCGTTGCCGTGGAAGGTCTGCACGCCACCACCGACGGTGAGGTACCAGTTGTCGAAGGGGGACATGATGATGTAGAGCAATGTATCGTGGTCGGCACCGAAGGTGAAGCCACGGCTGGTGAAATTCTGCGCAGACAGATGGTTGGACGGTAGCGCAAGTGCGAAAAGTACTAAGAGTGCACCCTTGATCCATGCCATTTTGTTGCGCTTGGAGTGGTGTGTGGTGTTAATGACGACTTCCATATTGTTGTTGGGGGGGGTAAAATTAGGCTTCTTTATCATTTAGTTATTAGTTTCTTCTGTTTCTTCGGTATCGTATTTGTCTTTATCTTCTTCGTTCTTGCCCATCTTCTCGTCCGAATCGCCATAGCCATAACCGTAGCCATAGCCATAACCGTAGCCGTAGCCATAGCCGTAACCGTAGCCATAACCGTAGCCGTAGCCATAGCCATACTTACGTTCGATGGACATGAGCTTCTTGTAGTGTACGTCGTTCAGAACGATAGACATGTTGGGGAAAGAGCGGTCTTTGTAGAGACTGTCGATGTTGGCCACCAGGCGTTTGTCGGTACGGCCCGCGCGGACGACAAAGACGGTTGTGTCGACCAGGTGCTTGATGATATCGGTGTCGACCACCAGGCCTGTGGGGGCGGTGTCGAGAACGATGTAGTCGTAGTTCTTGCGCAACTCAGCCACCAGATTGTCGAGGCGCCCGTTGCCGAGCAACTCGGTGGGGTTGGGCGGGATGTGGCCGGTGAAGAGGCTGTCGACGCCGGCGCACATGATGTCGTGTTTGACGAGCGACTGCCAGTCGTCGGTTTTGCCGGCCAGGTAGCTGCTGAGGCCGTGGTGCTTGCGCGAGAAGAAGCTGCGCGTCATGATGCCGCGGCGCAGGTCGAGATCGAGCACCACCACCCGCTTGCCGGCGATGGCGAAGCTGGCGGCCAGGTTGGTGGAGATGAAGGTCTTACCCATGCCTGCCTGCAGCGAGGTGACCATGATGACGGCTCCTCCATCCTGCTGGTGGTTGGTGTTCATAAAGTCGACCTTGGTGCGTAGCAGGCGGAACGACTCGGTCATGGTGTCGTGGTCGCCGTTCTCGACCACCAGGTCGCGTACATCGTCTTTCGGACGGGTCGGAATCTCACACAGGAAGGGAACCGACGTGTTCTGCATGATGTCGTTGTAGAACTTCACCTTGGTGTCCATCAGGCGGCGCAGGAAGAAGACCGCCACCGGGATGAGCAGGCCGATGAGCAGGCCGTAGAGGGTGCTTTTGCGCTCGTTGGGTGCGATGGGGGTGCGGTTGACGCGGGCCGGGTCGAGCACCTTTCCGTTGGGTTCGATGGAGGGACGGCTGATCATCAACTCCTCGCGCCGGCTGAGCAGGTGCAGGTAGAGCTCCTCTTTGATCTTCTGTGTGCGCTCGATGTTCTCCAGGTAGAGCTGTTGCTGAGGCACTTGGCTCATCTTGCTGCTGGCGGCCGACTCGACGATCTGGGTCTCGGCGATGCGCTCCTGCAGCATGCCGATGTAGGCATCCAGCAAGCGGTTCATCTGGTTGCGCAGGCTGAGCAGCTCGCTCCGCTTGGCGCGGACGGTCGGGTTGTTTTGGGCCCCTTCGCTGTCCTGCAACTCCAGCACCAGTTTGTTGTACTGTGAGATGAGGCGCATGATGTTCTCGTCGTCGAAGACGTTGCTGGGCGGGATGAGTTGCAGGTCGTCGCTGCTCTCGTTGCTCTGGATCAGATAGCGCGCCATGTTGAGCTGACGGCGCAGGCGGGCGATCTCCTCCGACGATTCGATGCTGGTGGTCAGGTAGGTCTGGCCGAACGACGAGATGTCGAGCAGCTGGTGCTCGCGCTTGAAGCCCGCCAGGGCGTTCTCCTGTATGCCCAGGTCGGTCTGCAGTATCTTCAGGCGCTCGTTGATGTAGTCGTAGGTCTCGGCGATGATGCGCTGCTTGTCTTTGATGGCGTCCTCGTTGTAGACCTTGATGGCTTCGTTGATGACCTCGGCCGCACGGATGGGCGACGGGTCGTGGAGCGATATGTTGACGATGGTGTTGAAGTCGTCGTTGCGGGTGACGCTCAGGGCCGCGCGGTAGCGTTCGGCCGTGGCTGTCATGCTGTAGTGCGTCGCGGTGATGACCGACTTGTCGGCGCTGCTGTTGTAGAACCAGGTCTTCTCCACCATGATGCGGCCGAAGGGCATGGCGATCGTGTCGTTGAACCGGGCGCGCAGCGGCCGGGCGTCCTCGCCCATGTCGATGCTGTAGTAGTTGCTGTCGATGATGGTGATCTCCAGCGAGGCGTAGTCCTCTTCGCTGACGTCGATGAAGTGGACGGCGATAGGCGCCTCGCCGTAGAGGTCTTTCGTGCGACCGATGAGGCGTGTCTTGGAAGTGTAGAAGACGTTGAGGTTCAGGTTCCGGGCTACCTCCAGCAGGGCGCTCTTCGAGGTGAAGATCATCATCTCGTTGTTCACGTTGCTGTTGTAGAGTGCGCGGGTGTTGAACATGTTGCGCACCGAGGCCTCGCGCACGGTGCTCTCCGCGCCGTTGTTGTTGGTCGAACTGCCCTTGATGAGGATGCGTGCGTTGCTCTCGTAGACGCGATCCTGGTGGCGCACCTTGTAGCCGGCGATGCCCGCACCCAGCACGCCGCAGATCAGCAGCCAGTGCAGGTTGCGCAGCACGATGAAGAGCACGTCTTTCACATGCAGTTTCGGCCCTTTGTTGCCTTCCAGGAACGAGGTGTCGGTGCTATTTCTTTCGTCAGCCATGGGTTAGGAGGTTATTGGTTGAGTGAACGGTAGAGTGCTATTGATGTCACCAGCGACGCCAGCGAGACAAAGGTCGAGACCAGGCCGTACCAGTAGCCGAACTCCGACCGCACGGTGCCGCTGTTGTAGTTGGGCATGATGATAAAGTCGTTCTGCTGCAGCATGAAGAAGGGGTCGTTGAAGACGTCGCTCGAGCGCGGGTCGAGGTAGCGCATCACCATCTTGCCGTTAATCTCGCGCATCACCGCAATGCGGTCGCGACGGGTGTAGTTGTCCAGTCCACCCGCGAGGGCCAAGGCCTCCAGGAAGGTGCAGCGTTCGTTGGGGATGTTGAGCACCTTGCCGGTGCCGTTGCCGAGGAAGAATATCTTGAAGTTGGTGAATCGCACGGTGACAAACGGATCCGGAATATAACCGCCCTGCTGCAGCATGTGGGTCAGCGAGTCCTGCAACTCCAGGCGCGTCAGGCCCGCCACATGTATCCGGCCCAGCGTCGGCAGGTCGATGTTGCCGTCCACATCCACCAGGTAGCCCTGCATGTTCTGGCCCTGCATGTTCTGGCCCTGGTTCATGTTCTGGTTGAACGGGATCGCCAGGTCGGCATTCTTCATGTCCGACGACATGACGTTGATATACAGCTGGTCATACGGAGCGATCACTGCCTCGAAGCGGTTTTCGATCTCGATCTGGCTCCCATGCGTCATGTCCTGCAGGTAATCCACCCTGCGGGTGGTGACGCAAGCGCTGCACAGCACCGTCAGCGCCAGAACCGTCATCATGTGTATTATATTCTTCCGTCTTTTCATGTTGGCCATCATGAATTTTAAAGCATTTAAACGCACCTTTATGTATTTTATTGTTGTATTATTTGTAAATTATAGTTAATAATTGTTAAGATTTAACATTTTTCCCTCTCGATCGGCAAAGCGGGTTCCCGTCGGCATATTCTTGAGTCTTTCATGCTTCTTTCCCCCATCATCCAGGCATCATCCAGGCATCATCCAGGCATCAACTAGGCATCAACTAGGCATCAACTAGGCATAAAACCGCTTTTATCCCTGCATCATCCCTGCATCATCTCTGCATCCCCTCTGCATCATCTCTGCATAAAACCGTCCGTGACGCTCGGTTCTATGCCTGTTGATGCTGGCTATACACGATGAGGCGCTTGGCTTGGTTTTTCCACCATTGGCCGACGGCCTCCACCGCCCAGGGCACCCCGGCCGGCATCCATCGTTGCGGATGGGTGTTGATCAGGAGCGAACGGCTGTGTATGGGGTGGTTCAAGTCGCTGATAACATGTATGATATCGTCGGTTGTGTGGAAGACGAGCCCCTCCTGTTCCCAACGCTTCTGGTATTGTGGCACTTTGTCCCTGACGCTCACGCGGTAGCCGTCCCACCGGCGGCCGGTGTCGGTCAGGTAGAGCGTCGTGGAGAAGTCGGTGTCGAGCATCGGCTCGTAGTCGATGCCCAAGGCGTGTATATCGTGCTGTTTCCAAATGTCTTGGCTGTCGTATGGCGACCGCGGGCTGCCGTGGGCGCAGGCTGTCCGGACGGGCACCAGCTGTCGCAGCCGCTCCAGGTTGCGGCAGAAGTCCTCGTAGGCCGCCTCCAGGTCGCCGTGGGTAGTGGTCAGGCTCTCGTAGTGGTAGCCCGCTTCATGCCCCAGTGCCACTATGGCCCGGATGGTCTCCGCATGGCTCGTAAAGTGCATGGAACGAAAGTAATAGGTTGCTTTCGCACCGCGACTGGCCTCCAGCTGTGCCACCCGCAGCGAGAACTCGGGTTTCAGGTCTATATCGTGCCTGATTCTATGGTCTTTATGCCTCGCGAGCGCCGTCAGCAGCTCGCCGTATTTCTCCAGTGTGAAGTCCATGGGTTATCGGTCAAGGGTTTCAATCACCTCCACGAGGAAGGCGGTTACGTCGATTTTGTCCTTCAGCATAGCGTCTCGCCGCTCCCGGAAGGTTTCTCTTAGGTTCTTGGAATCAAGTAGTTCTTCGATCTTTTGGTATAGTTGTTCGGGCTGGCTGGAGGGTATGCCATAGGTGAGACGGTATTTGTGCTCCAGCTCCTCGAGCACACCGATCTTGCCGGCGAAGTCGTTGAACCGGATGGAGGGTGTCCCCAGCATGGCGGCTTCCACGGCCATGCTCTGGCTGTCGCCGATGTAAAGGCTGGCAAAGGCCATAATGTGGTGTATGTCAAGCGGGTTGATGTGCAGGCGATAGGACTCCAACTGTGGCGACAGGGGCCGCTCCGAGGTGATGTACACCTGGCCGTGAGGGGCCAGAAGGGCGATCATCTTCTGCGCAATCTCGTCGCTGATGCCGTGGGCATGTGCGCTGACATCGTGGTAGGCTGTGAGTTGCGCGAAGCGGAGCAGGAAGTAGGGCCTGTCGTGAGGGAAGTAGCGGTCCACGACCGCGGGGTCGGGCGTGAAGCGGTTGGGGTGGAGGTAGGCCAGCTTGTGGAAGCCCTCATAGTGTGTCGTCTTCGACTCCAGGGGGCCGTTGTTGCAGGGAGTGGGGGAGAGGTATCGGTCGCAGAAGGGCCGGACGGCCTTGATGAATTGAGGCACGATGGCGGCGTCATCCTCGGCCATGATGACCGACCGGCGACGCAGCAGCCATGCCACCTGTGCCACCTCGGGCGTTGACCCCACGAGGACGTCGACCCTGTGGCGCAGTGTGAAGCAGAACACCCGCCAGAGTCTGAGTATCAGGGTGAAGGCACTTTTCTTCCCGCTAGGGAGAATGTTGACGTACGGCATGCCGGATTGGCGCAGCAGATCCTCGAGGATGTCCTTCTTGCGGATCAGCACAAAGACTTGATGGCCATCGTGTTGCAGGTCGGCGATGGCGTTCTTGAAGAGGTGGTAGTGTGCGGGGTGGCCCAGTTGGAAGAGTACTCTCATAGCTGTTTGATGACTTTGGCCGGCACCCCTCCGACGAGGGTCCGTGCAGGGACGTTTTTGGTCACGACGGCACCGGTGGCCACGACGGCTTCGTCGCCGATGGTGACACCGTAGATGATGGTGACGTTGGGCATGATCCACACGCGCTCGCCGATGGTAACCGGTTTGACTTCAAGAGGGTATATCTCCTTCAGTGGCGTCTGGGTGGGGATGCAGCCGTGGGCGGTGATGGTGCATCGGTCGCCGATGGCGGTGTGGTCGCCGATGGTGATTTGTTCGGGGAAGGCGCGGTCGAAGAGACAGTCGTGGCCGATGTACACGTCGTGGCCTACGCGGACCCCGCTCCATCGGGTCATAGCGCGCCGCCACCCCTTGAAGGGGACGAAGAACATCAGGCGCGACAGGCTGAACCGCCAGAGCTGGACAAGGGTGTACTTCATCCGTCCGCCTGCGCTGTCGAGCCCGTGGTATTGTAGAATCTCTTTGCTGGGCATGGGTTATTCGTCTATGATGGTGAGGTATTTGTTGTTGTGCATGAGCGGAATATGCTCGACGGTTTGGACTTCGACCGGGGTGTCCAGCTCGGATGACCAGTAGTCTGCCACCGACTGGCGGATGCCTTCGTTGAATCGGTCGTTGACGATCAGGCGTATCAGCACACTGCCGTCCTTTCTGCGGACTACCTGGAATGCATCCACACTGTGTTGGGTCTGATAGCTGAAATAGTCGTCAATTACCTGGCCGGTGAAGCGCTTTCCGTTGGAGCTGCTGAGTAGCTCACACTTGCGTCCCACGATACGTGAAATCGATCCATGGTCGTCAAGCATTAGCAGGTCTTGAGTGTCATAACGGATGAACGGCATGGCCATGTTCCACAGGTCGGTGCCTACGGAGCGGCCAACGCCGTGCTGAATGGGGTTGCCGTCGGAGTCCAACACCTCCAGGATACCGTATTCCCGGCTTACGTGGTAGCCGTCGTGCAGTGGGCTCTCGGCGGTGTTCGGTGTCCCTTCGCAGCTATAGGCATCGATGACGTCGCAGCCGAAGGCCCGCTCGATAGTGGTGCGGAAAGGGGCAGGCAGCGTGGCACTGGTAGTCATAATGTGACGTGGCGTATACGTATATTTGCCCGGATGCTCTTCGCGATAACGTGCAAGATAGTAGATCGCGTTCGGGTGGGTTCGTATAATGCTGGGTTTTGTCTGGTCAAAAAGGTCTAGAATGGATGCCAGCGTTTGATCGTCAAGAGAGTGGAAAGGAATGACGATCCCATTGGTCAATTTGTCCTGAAGTCTCTTTATGCGGCTTTCTCGTGGCGAACTGCTGAGTTTGACGTAGCGGTCGCCTAATCGGTAGTCTGCATCGTACCATGTACGTAGTTTTGCCGCTGTATTGAGAGAATAGGCTTCTCGAGTGATGTAGTATTCGAATGGTTCGCCGGTCGACCCGCTGGAGTGGGCCGTCAGACGTTGGGTTATATTGTCGGCCACAAAGCGGTCCACCCCTTCGTGGCGTATAATAGACTTGCTGACAATAGGGAGTTTCGACAGGTCGTCGATGTTGCGGAAGTCGTTGGGTGTGGCTCCGTTCTGCCGGAACCAATCGCGATAGTAAGGGACATGGGTGGCGGCGTGCTGGATGAGAATGCGGAATCGTTCGTTCTGGAAGTCACGCATCTGTTCGTCGTTCCATAGAGCGGAGCGTTTCAAAAACTGTAGCCATCGGTAGACGGACTGTCTATTGACAATGTCGCTGATTGGCAGGATGAGGTATTCTGTCAGTAATTGTCTGGGTTTCATGGATTGTATGAGTGGAGAATTTTGTCTTTGATTGATGACCATGAGTATTGTTGTACGGCCTTGTGTGCAAGTGTGGTCATTCTCTGTACGTGTTCGGGATGGCCCACGGCCCACAGCATCTGTTCGGCCAGTTGGTCGGCGTTGTCGCTGTCGAACAATAGACCGGTCTTGCCGTCCTCGATCATGTAGGGTACGCCGCCTACACGCGATGAGATGACCAGCAGCCCGGCGTTCATGGCTTCGAGTAGCGACACTGGCATGTTGTCCACCGTCGGGGCTGAGAGCATGATGTCGGCTTGATCGAGATGGCGGTATATCTCGCTGTTGTCTATGCGGCCGGTGAAGGTTACATTCTTCAGTTTCATTGCGCTGGCTTGTTGGACCAATGCCTCGTGTTGTGATCCGTTGCCAACAAGTGTGAGTGTCGCATCCGGTAGCTGCTTTTGGACTTGTAGGAAGGCTTGTAGGATGCAGGGGATGTTGTAGAGTGGCTCATGGGCACGCACACAGATAAAGTGGGGCTTCAAGGTTGTTCGTTCACGATAGTGTGAACTGTCCAACTCTATGATATTGGGAATGATGGTGTAGGGTATTCGGTGTTTGGTGAATACCTGCGCCAGGAATCCAGAAAGGACGATGTTCTGGTCAGTGTGCATCAGATAATGTCGCACCAACTTTGAATGCTGGTCGAAGAATGTGTCGGCCCCACCTCCATGGTAGGTTAACACAACTCGCTTCCCTAATTGCCGTCCGACCGTCACCCCTAAAACCGCCGGCAGGAATCCCCAGCCGGAACAGCAATGGATGTGTAGTACATCATAGTTCTCAGCCTCTTCTTGCAATCGGGGAGGGATACTTAAACGCCAGAAGAAAGACCCTTTGGTGGAAAAAATGTCGGCGGTGTGGCCTTCCTCCCGCAGTTTACGATGCAGAAGCTCCACCTGTCCCGAGATTCCCCCGACGCCAGGTTTATAGTTGCAGATCAACAGTATTTTCATTGCAATGTATTAGAACAAGCCGCGGGATCCGAGTTTGAAGAAGGCCCATCCAAGGACCATCACAGGGACGACATAGTACCATAGTCGGACGTATCGGTAGTTCTTGGCGTTAAGTAGTGAGACGCCGTAGGCTGCCATGATGAGCAGCCCCGGCAGGGCCGGAAGAAGGAAGCGCTCTGAGTTGGCAAATCCGCTGGAGGAGATGATGCCTAGATATGCGATGACAAATGAACCGATAAGGCTTAAGTTGCGCCAGTTCTTGGTGATGAAGATGGCACTGAAAACGGCCAGCAGCACGAAGCCACCGAGGAAGTTACGTACATAGTTTCCGCCGCTGATCATTTGCTGGGTATACTGCTCATCCACATCCACCATGGTGGGGAACGGCATTACGAACATCATAGGTGCCATCACTGATCCAGTAGCGTACTTGGCCCACCGATTACCTTTGGCAGTCTGATAGGAGCGTTTGGCTTCCTGGTTGGTTTCTCGGTCGTCCCAGGTAGCCTGTATCTCATTGGTGATAGTACCTCCAGTCAGAGTAGTGACTGCTAGTATTCCCCATGCGATAAGCAGGATGCGTTTCCAGCGTCCTACGACAGAAGTGTTGGTGAATAACAGCGCCGTGACGAACGAAAATACCGCTGCACCACCGAGTACTGTGCGGAATGAGAAGAGGCTGATGGCTAACACCACGGGAATTATGATTGTTATAATGTTATATTTTTTAGTACGTAAGAGATAGTCGGCTCTATCAAGAAATGCTATCAATAAGAAAAGCATCTCAGTCTCTTTGAGATGTAGGCCACAATAGAAAATTAAATTGGGCATAAAACAAGTGAAGATAGCCGATAGTCGACCAGTTTCTTCACCTAGGTTGCGTTTGGCAAGATTGTAGATTAGTATTACGGTGAATGTGCTCCATACGCTTTTGATGACTCGTGTGAGGAAGATATTAGGACCTATAATTTTATAAAGATATGTTAGATATAACACATACCCTGAGTCGGATACGGTGGTTCGGCTGTCAAAGAGATAATGCCTGATGACGGGCCATCTCTCAGTAGCTAGCCATGCGCTGTCTTCCCAATAACCAATAGAATCTCCAGCAGAGAATTCAAACGGAATACCGGTTTTCTCGATGTAGAATATATAGCTGAATATTACCCATGCTAACCTTAACCCGAATGCGGTAAAAGCAATATTAAGAAGGAACTTCTTTTTCGGTAATGTAGACCATTTTTTACTGCATGTATGGACAAGCAGGAAGAATCCGACTACCCACATGATGCCCATCAGAATGAACTCCCACGACATGGCATGGCGGATGAACAATATACTGACGGCAGCCAGCGACCCAAGGTAGAGATAGATGGCCGTGGTGGATATTTTCTTGGGGAAATATGGAATCATGATTATGTGATTGGTTGTGAGTTTATGCGATTAGTTCCTGATGCCTTCAAAGTATCGTTTGAGTTTGATTAGGCGAGTCATGTTTTTCTGTCCGATTAAGTGTAATACGACATTTTTCCAGTTGTTGTTCTTTGTATTGCTCCATGAGGCTAGACCTTTGTGATCGCAATATGTGTTTTCGGTGCGGTTATATTCTCCGGTGGTGTGACGGGGAGAGAAGTAGTCAACCGGAAAAACATGCAGGTCACGGTAGTCCTGCTCCATACCATCCTGTCGCAGGCCATGGCTTGCCATTGCTGCTGTGAGTCGTTGCACATTAGTGGTTAGATCCATTGTGCCGTCGCTCCGAATGAAATGTAGGTTTTCGTATAGTGATAGCATTTCCCGAATCCATTCACCATGAGCACTCGATGCCATTACACAGGTGCCCACAGGCTTGTGTTTGCTTCCCTCAAAACCGGCAAAGGCTTGGTGTATCAGTAATGGTTCTAGCGTACGGAATGCCTCCACATCGGTATCAAGATATACGCCACCTTCGCGTTCCAGTGCCCAAAGCCTCACATAATCGCTTACGAAAGCGTACTTGCCGGCCTCATAAGCTTCCTGGGTGTAGGGGGTGCTTGCAACGTCGAAGTTGTCTTCGTTCCATAGTTTATACTCCCAGTCGGGCATATATTTGTGCCACGAGGCGATGCAGTCCTTGGTCAGCTGTGACATCTCACCCCGGCCAAACCAGCAGTAATGGTTTTTTTGTGGAATCATTTAATTTTAATGTATTTGCGAATTTTTTTCCCCAATCTAGTATATCTAAGAGTCAACCACAATTTGCTAATCGGAGTTGGTAGAGAATATGCAATACTTCCCAGTAACCAGCGTCCTTTCCGGTTATCTTTCTTAAATATGCTACAAATGTAGGGGTGACTCATCCCTGGAGAAAAAACATATGTTAGAAACTTTAAATATGTTTTTTCTGGAGCTGATGCGAAATTTAAAATGGTGGGGTATAAAAGGTTGTGTATTAGTGCGGTTGTGTATGTGTTAAGTCCGCATTGAATAAATCCATGGACATATGCTGTCAGTAGGACGTTGTTGAAATGTTCAATTTGATGTCTTCTTGGCATGTGAGTGTATCCCTCATCCGACTCTTGACCAAACAAAGGACCAATGCTTCCGTCTAGCCTTCTTGAATATCCGATTGTTTTTTTATGATAGTTTATCAATATACCATGTTCAATGAGGTTTGAAATATTGCTCAGTTCTGCTGTACGAGAGCGTGGTTTGGTTGTGAGTTGAAACTGATGGAACATGAAATTTATAGGGTGTTTACAGAGTAGGTCATATCGCCACGGTTCATTGTTGGTGAGGAGCCACAAATAATATGAGAATACTCCCCCTCCTACACTGTTTTCTATATAGTTAAGTGATGTACCTCGTGTGCAACTGTCAACGATAGCTGTATGTTTAGAATTGGAAAAACCGATTTGGTTATAATATTGTTGGATGAGTTCCCTGTCAGAATGTAATGCAGATGAAGATGTAAAAAGGTATGAGGAGTGAATATTTTTGTATTGTTCTAGTTGGGTGGTCATGATTCTTGCTACCAAAAACGGTCCGTGCATATCTCGTGCTAAAAAGAATAATCTGTTAATTCCTCTTTTTTCTGCATCTTGGAGTATATGTGAAATCCAAAGAGTAATTAATGGTGCAGAAATATCTGCTGTAAAGGCGGCTTGTTCTTTGTTAACAGGTATGCTAAGCCGGATTGCACGGCTCAGTCCTGCCATGATTGCGGTTTCTGGCTCGAGGGGGGATGCTCTGTTTAACCATTTTTTTTCATAAGGTAAATATTTATGTACAATGTGGTGTACATGTATTCCTAATTGGCGAGGGACGTTTACATCGCTATGTTTGTTGTCACCATAGTGATGCCATTCGTTAAAGGAAACACCGATTGTATTGTGTACGAAAAGATACATTGAACCGTCTCGTTTCCATGCACCAATATCATCACTAACAAAAATCATATCACCCTTATGGAAAAATCCAGTCTTCTCTAAAACATCTTGTATGAATTCTGTCGGTAGATACATGTCACTTATAAATACGATTTGCCCTCTAGTCCGTAATATGTTTATTTTTTTTCTTATCTCGATTACAGGAACTAGCATATCTCTTTCGGTATCAAGTTCTAATTGTGCCATTTCGCTTGGGGTGCAAGGGAGATGAAAAGATTTTGCCATATCCCGATATACATCATCAAGTTTTCCTCCATAGAGACTTCTTATAGATAAAAACATTCTCCGAATTTGATCCTTGTCAATATGACATGAGAAACCTTTCGATTCTATTTTTTCAGCTATTCTTTGACCTAATACTTCGTAAAAATTCTCTGGACTCCCACATAGGCGAACTAAGCATGTGTCAAATACGTCAAAGGAATATATCATAATAGTGGTGTATTAAGTGTTTCTAGTTGTATGAATATGGTATTGGAAGGCATCGCGATAGCCCTGAAAGAGGGCTGCGATGGCTGGCCAGTATTTGGGGAGACAATTGATGGCAAGGTTGTAGAATGTATAGTTTGTCAGCGCATACAATCCTCCAACCAATGTGTGTAAGTTATGGCGACTGGGCCAGATGTGCAGCAACCAGAATAGGGTGCGGTTGCGCCCGATGGTGTAAAGACGTATACGTTTGGCTTCCAGCTTGCTTTTGGCGGGACGTCCGGCGGCAGCATCCAGATGTGCGTAATCGGTACTATGGGTGTAGGCAATCCGCCCCCCTTGCAGATAGAGTTTATAGAAGAACACAGCATCGTCATAGGCTGCGTATGACGACAACTTGCCTTGCTCAAGCCATGCTTCTTCGTCAAACCGAACGGCCTTGGCTCTGTCATTCTTGATGAAGAAACACTGGAAACACCCGGTCTGGCACAGCCCATCCTCACAGTCGACGTAGGTGCGGTGACCGGCCGTTGAAGTGATGACATCGAACCACTCCGACTTTCTGCGGCTATAAAATGCTTGCCCCGTGAACGAGCAGCGCAACCTCTGCAGCCGCTCTTTCATGCGCACTTTTACACGCTTCGTCTCATCCGATGGCGACACCGTCGAACAAAGGTCATACCCACCGAATGCGAGTACACAGTCTAGCCCCTTCTCCTGTAGGTGACAGAACATCTTTTCTGCAAAATCAGGAGGGAAGTCCAGGTCGTCGTCCAGCACCAGCAAGTACTCGCCCCGAGCTTCCTCTATGCCGACAGCCCGCTGGGTTACCATCCCCTTCTGGCACCTTACTATACGTTCGTACCCGAGGGCGTGGTCGAGGTCATAGCCATCCGGAATGGCGACAATTACCTCTCGAGGCCTGACCGTCTGCCGGTCGATGGCATCCAGCATCGTACGGTACTTGTCGCCGGTGTTGCCAAGTGTCCGGATGACTATGGAGTAATCGAAATTCATTTGTCTCTTCCTTTTCGGTTTCGTATAGAGATGATGCGCTGTTTGATGCAGGATCCGAGAGTGAGCAACCGTATTCTCAGCCTCAGCAGTCCTACCGGCAAGCGGTAGAGGCGGCGCGTCCTGGCGGGCTGTCGGGTCCAGTCCACCTTGTTCAGCTCGGTGCGGGCGGCGCTGCGGTAGTGGCGGTCTAGCAGGTAACTCATCAGGCTGTAGGTGCGCAGGTTGTCGATGAGTTGCTTATAGTCGGGGTTGCTCCTCTCCTGCGGCTCATATTCGCCCATGTGCCACAGCATGTGCTTCTCCGGTGGGTGAAGGTGGTGTGTGCCGCGGAAGGTGACGTCCACGTCCTGGTTGTAGCTGGCCAGCGGCTTGTTCAGCAGCACCACCTTGTGCGTCAGCGCCACGCGCACCCATAGCAGGAAGTCCTCACCCAGCCGCACATCGGTCGGGAAGCCCCCCGCCTCGTCGAAGACCGTCCGCGGCATACACACAGATATACTGGTCAACGGCATACATAGTGTCTTGGCATACACCCGGCAGTAGTTGATCTCGCCCTCGGTGAAACCCTCCTCCACGCCGATGGGTGCCAACCGTCGACGGTCATTCTTCACAATCCAGTAGCCGGTGCCGTAGATGCCGGCCTTGGGATGACGTTCCACAAGACCTGCCATCTCCTCGAGAAAGGTGGGTTCCCACCAGTCGTCGGCGTCGAGGAAGCAGAGGAACGACCCCTCGCTCAGTGCCACTCCCCGGTTGCGGGCAGCCCCCACGCCGGCGTTCTCCTGCCGCACCAGCCGGATGCGCGGGTCGGCAATCGAAGCCACAATGTCGCCTCCGCCGTCACTGCTCCCATCGTCCACCACCACCAGTTCCCAGTCCCGGTATGTCTGCCCCACGACGCTCTCCACGGCCTTGCGGACGTAGGGCGCCTTGTTGTAGAGCGGCATGATGACAGAAAAACGAGGTTCCATTAGTGAGATTCAAATGTGTCGTTCAGACAATCAAACTTCCTATGTAGGTCGACGGCGAGGCCAGTTGGTCGCGGTCCCAGCAGAAGGCGTGGAGGTGCACCGTGTGGCCGCTCCATGCGGAGGGCAGGGTGGTGACGATGAGCTCCTGCTGCCGGTAGACGGGCAGCGCCAGCTGGCCGCTTTGCAGGGCGGGCGCGTAGGCGTAGAGCAGCACGTAGTCGCGCGGACGGCCGCTCTCGGCCACGAAGGGGACGCTCACCGTCAGGTCGTCGCCCACCTGCGGCTGCCCGAAGGCGACTGTCGGCAGCGGCCCTTCGGCCACCGTCAGGGCTGCGTAGTCGACCTGCACTTCGTTGTCCACCAGGCTGACGTTCTGCTTGTTGGAATGCACAAAGCAGTTGTACTCGCTGGTCTGTCCCTCGCGTGCCGGGCCGCGGAAGCCGATGCGGACCACCGGAAGCATGTCCGAGGCCAGACGCGACAGGGCGCGGAAACGGCTGCGGTTGACCACTTGCGCCGCCGTCCGGGGGTCGTGAATGTAGGTCTGCAGGCTGCGCACGCAGGCACGCCCTTTCCATTGATAGCCCACGGCGGGGCCCAGCTTGCCCTCGAAGCGGTCGAGGAATCCGTTTTTGATCTTAGCCATATCCTTTGTTGTTTTGAGGTTTATGGCCATCAATATAAGGCCTTTTTCGCCAAAAGGCCAAAACAGCGCGCTCAAGTCCGCAACTTTCCGCTCCTGTCCGCAAATGTCCGCTCGGAGAGTCCGTCGTGTCGGAATCGTTTCTACCCTGTTTTTTGTTTCCATCATTCGTGCATGCTCTATGCCTGCATGCCTGGGATATGCCTAGTTGATGCCTGGATGATGCCTGCCGGATGCCTGGTTGTTGGCAGTGTGGATCTCTTCTGGGAGGGGTGCAATACCGTCGAAAGAGATGGTCGCTCCATCTACTGAAGGATGGTAGTAGTCCCTTTCCCATGTGGTTTTCATGGCGAGGAAGTGCAGGTAGATCAGCTCTTCACCGGTGGTTGCATCAAGCACATGGCCGTTTCTGTATATCCATTTCTTCTGCAGCATATCGCTATCTATCCAGGGGGTGGTGCTACGCTCCTGAAGGAGTATTCTCTTATTAAGAAACACGCTGTTTATTCTGCGGCAGAATTGGTTGTATGCTTTCCAATCGTCATTAAATCGGAAACGCAGGAATATGTGTTTGTGCGCTTTCCAAAGCAGTTTGGCGAGTGGGTATAATAATCGTGTGAGGTAAATCTCATCCAGCGCATGGTTGTCTGGGGAAATCAGCAATTCTTTCCATCGGTGGATTTTGAATACAAGGGTGTTGTAGTGCTCCGTGTTGCGTATCAGGGTCAGGTGTCCGGAGAGGCGGTCGCTGTGGGTGGAAAGGATGTCGTGTCTTGATAGAATCTCGTCGGTGTAAAAATGCCTGATGTCGCCCCACACCAAATCCATGTCGCCAAACGCCCAGAAATCGTATTGCTGTATCGCATTTTGATGGATAAAACCCAGGAAAGGCTTTAGGTCGCAAAGTTTGTACGATCTGTCCGGGTGGAAGTCAACGTGGAGCCGGAGGCTCGCCATATCGCAATAATCCGTGTAGGACATTGCCTCGAAATGTATGTTTCCCGCGCCAGCGGCAAGCAAGGGCAGCTCTTGGTCAGAGTAGATGTAATAGTCGACAGTCCGGTTGCAAAGGCACGAGTGGAAGAACAGGTCCACCCATTGGGGCCATGGCCCAAACCAGGGTATAATGATGGCAATGGTGGGTGAACTCATGCGTTTCTGATAATAGTCCGGAGTTGTGACTCCAGGTGGTTGATGTATTCCATGACGATGTCTGCTGTCGCCGGCAACAGGCGCGGTTGGCAGGCCATTTGTAGGTACAGCTCTCGATGGGTGTTCAGTTCTCGTATACGGTCAAGCGTGGTGCTGTCGTTGTTCTCTCCAAGCTTGACGAAGCAGATGGCTTCAGGGTTGAGTATCTCCGGTTCGGGGTGTTGGTTGCTGCCCCAATACAAGGGGATACATCCGGCCGCAATGGCTTCGAAGACCTTTTCGGTGCAATAGCCTGGGTGGTTGGAGTTCTCAGGGCATAGGTTGAAACGGTAGTTTCTGAGCAACTGCACCTTGTTGTCCTGATACTGTGTCTTCAGATCGTCGCAGTTGTGCATGAACCGCCCGCAGGAGTCGATGTGACCGATACTGCTTATCTCGCTGTACAATTCGCGGCGACCTTCGTCGTCGTGGCTGTTGACCATGGCGCAGAATCTTCGGTCGTCGTAGGAGCTGTTTTCCGGGGCGTTTACCTTGTTGCAGAACGCCTTGATGTCTTCGTACGCCACCTCCGGAGGGAAGAGCCAGGTGATCCATAGTGGGAAGCGCAAATATCGCTTGTCGTTAATGTCATTGTCGAAGCCCAACGAGAGGTCTATGCTCCGTTCATTAAGAGCCAGGTCTTCATATTCCTGCCAGTTGCTCCGGTGCAGGTTTTCGCGGGCCATGAATATTTTTACATCGCTTCTGTTCAATGCAATCATTTTCCGCCAGCCAAACACGGAAAAAACACTAATGCCCTTTCCGCAGTCGATGCCTCGTGCCTGCATGAAACGGGGCAGCCAGAAGTCTTGGTTCGCAGGAGTACGCCCGTAGTTGTGCAACCGGATGTTGGAATGGATGTCCGCCGGCTGTGAGCAACGATAAGTGCGTAGTAGTCGGTATGTTTTGCGTACTCTTTTTAGAGTCAGCATGGGTTGTCTTTTTTATAGGGTGATGTGTTACAGCGCAAGCCGTTGTATGTGCCTCTAATAATGGCTGAAATCTTTTTTATGGCGTCCTTTTCAAAGAGAGTTATTTTTATTATTAGTTTTAGTCGCGCAAAAATGAAACTACGGATGTAAGGTGCTGGAAATTCGTTTGGGTATTCTTTCGCAATCAATATTCGGTTTCGGCTTTCGTAATAATGTCTAAACGGTGGGTAGTTATGAAGGGGTATTGAGTGTCCTAGTAGAATACGGGTAGTTGGGGGAGTAACGTTGTGCTTTGCATTGACATGATTATATTGGATTACGCTATATCCGTATTGCGCTGCACGTAGCGCCGATTTCAGCATCAACCATACCAATAAAAAAGTCGGAACGGAATGGTCCAATCTGTTGAAGCATGCTTAGTGGGAAGATAGAGGTTGATTGGCACCATGTTTCCATCGATTCTGTTTCATTATCGGTAGTGTGGTAATCATTGACTTTGCAGTGTAATATGTTGCAATCTTGAGTTTCTGCCCATTGTCTGTATTTGGTGAAATCGTCAAATTCAGTGTCTTGATCCATGGTCATGATGTGTGTACAACCATGTTGTTGTGCAATCCGAGAAGCTTCGTTGTACGCCTCCCCGAGACCATGATTCTGGCCATCATGTAAAATAATTGTGTTCGGATATTTCTTTATGATTGCATCAGCAAACGATAACGTGGGGCTGTTATTCCAAATGATGGGTAAATCAACATTGTCAAAGTATGTGTCGATGTTGGAGAATAGACTGTCTGGATTAGAATTATACGTAACAGTGACAGAAGCAAGTTTCATTGTTCGTTGGTGTAAATTTATTCCTGCGGATGTTGTTGACAAAGGCTATCCGATAGCAATATATTCAGGTCGTGCGCCAGTTTCTTAGAAAAAAGTTCAGCACCTCGACGGTTTAGGTGGCTGGCATTGTAAAAGTTGAGTGTGTCGTAGCTAATGCTGTCGTAGGTATAATTGAGAATAGGGTAGCCATAGCGGTCGGCAATCCGCTGATAGAAGGCGAACATCGAGTCGGCGTCGCTGCCCATCTTTTGGGTGGCGCCGATGTAGAAAGGGGCGTAGACCATCACCACCTCGATGCCTTCCTGCTTGCACGAATGTAGATAATGGTTGAATAAATCAACTGCTTCTGGGTTTCTGCTGAATCTGATGGTGTCTATCTGGTCGAATGACCGACTATCCCACGGATAATCTACGGCTATATAACCATGATCAATATTCTTTGGACGTGCCATTTTTGCGGGAACTCTTAGACCTTCTTTGATAGTATTGTGGTATCCCGCATATCGCAGTAGGGGCAGATGGTGGTCTGCCCATGTGAAATCTTCCCGTTCTTTTATCTCCTGGTAGAGCATTTTGTCCATGTGTAGGTAAGGAAGATATTGCTCACGTTCATATCCGTTACTCATTTGTAGTGTATTCCAGTCGATGTTTTGTATAATGACTTTCGGTTTGGGGCAATGGCGGCGGTAGAAATTATACATAGTCACCTCGGCGTCGATGCAGCGCCCGTCGACGCTGATATTGTAGCTGTTGAGGCCGGTGAGGCTGTCGATAATGCGCGGCGAGTACTGCACTTGTCCGCGCGAAGAACCCATGATGAGTGCGTCGCACTGCAAGCTGTCATTAAGGATGGCATTGTAGGTGTGGAACATGCGGGCGTCGGAATGCCTGAGGTTCTTGGTTATTAGCCAGTCCAATCCGTATGCCAACACAAGGAGCGCTGCTGCGGTGATTGCAAGTTTTGTTAGAAAGCGTCGCATGGATTACCTGAAAGTATTCTGATGGTTCTGATTGAGTTTTAAAACTGGAAGTAGATGAATGTCTCGTTGAACACGCCGTACATGAATATTGCCGCCAGCACGGCCAGGTAGCAGGCGTAGCGCACCGCACGGTAGCGTACGCCGCTCATGTCCAGCCCGTGGCCTCGTCCGCGCTGCAGCCATTCCACCACCAGCATGACGGCCACAAAGGCAATGGCCCGCATCGGCGGGTTGAAACCGGCTATGCTGCCATTGGTCAGGCCGACGTAGAAGTCGATGGCCTCACCGATGCTTTGGCTGCGGAAGAGCACCCAGCCCAAGGCTGCCAGCACAAAGGTCAGGATCATCTGCCCCAGTTCCTTGAGGTTGGGCAGACTGCGGCCTTCGGCGATGGTGTCGGTGTATTTGCGGTTCTTGCCCAGTAGGATGAGGGGTAGGAAGAGGCAGGCGTGGAAGGCTCCCCAGGCTAGGAAGGTCCAGTTGGCGCCATGCCACAGGCCGCTGACGAGGAAGATGACAAACGTGTTGCGCACCACCTTCCACTTCGCCACACGGCTCCCCCCGAGGGGAATGTAGACGTAGTCGCGGAACCATGTGGTGAGGCTGATGTGCCAGCGGCGCCAGAACTCGGCTATGTCGCGACTGAAGTAGGGAACGTTGAAGTTGCGCATCAGACGGATGCCGAACAATTTGGCGCAGCCGATGGCTATGTCGCTGTAGCCCGAGAAGTCGCAGTAGATCTGGATGGAGAAGAGCGCTGCGGCCACGGCGAGGTCCAGACTGCCATAGGCTCCGATGTCGCCCCACACCTCGTCCACAAAGACGGCGCAGTTGTCGGCCACGACCACCTTCTTGAAAAAGCCCCATAGCATCTGCCTTACGCCGTCGACGGCCATCGCATAGTCGAACTTCCGCTCTTTCAAGAACTGCGGCAGCAGGTTGGTGGCCCGCTCGATGGGACCCGCTACCAGCTGGGGGAAGAAGCTGACGTAGGCGAAGAAAGCCACCACGTCGCGTGTGGGTTCCATCTTGCCGCGGTAGACGTCAATGCTGTAGCTCAACGCCTGGAAGGTGTAGAACGAGATGCCCACGGGCAGTATCAGGTGCAGCATCACGCTGTCTCCGCTGCATCCCAGCAGGTGAGCCAGTTCGGTGGCGAAGAAGTCGTAGTATTTGAAGAGGCCTAGAATGCCGAGGTTCAGTCCGATGTTGCCCCAGAGGGCCGCTTTGCGCCATCGGGTTTTCGTTATCAGCAAGCCGCTGGTGTAGGAGCAGAGGGTGGTGAAAGCAATGAGCAACAGAAAGCGCCAGTCCCACCAGCCGTAGAAGAGGTAGCTGGCTCCCACCACCAGTAGGTTCTGCCAGCGCAACTTTTTGTGTAGCAGCCAGTAGAGAGCGAAGGTGAGCGGCAGGAAGAGGAAAAACTCGTATGAGGTGAAGAGCATGCTATGAGTTATAAGCTCTATATAAAGGAGGCGATAGCAAGATTAATATGTAGTTCAAGCGGTGTCGTAGTTGGGTGCGGCTGACGGTGCGGTAGGCCCGCCAGTCGACCAGCGGGAGCAGGTGCCGGTCCTCGTCGCGGGTGTTGTCGATGAAGGCCATCTGGAAGCATTGGGTGAGGTGGCGGTAGACGGTGGTGCGGTCGATGCCCTCCGTTCTGGCAAAGAGTGCCGCCAGGTCGTTGGCTATCAGTATGAGACTCTCTTTGCTCCGCAGTCCGCGGGTGGTCATGATGCTTCCAGGCCGCACGCGGTAGTGGTAGAGCACATCCGGGATGACTTTGACGGTTTGGGCCGCCAGGCATGCCCGTGGGGTGAACTCGTTGTCTTCGTGCAGGATGCCTTCGCAGAAACGGAGTCCGTTGTCCAAGAGGAACTGCCGACGGTAGCAGCGCAGCACCACGCAGACGAAGGGGAATTCGTGGTGCGTCAGCGCGCAGTGGTTGTAGTAGTCCCAGCCGGTGGGGTAGGTCGTGGGGGTGGGTCGCTCCACCTTGTCGCCATGCCAGCCCCCGAAGCAGAGCAGGTCAATGGGTGTGGTGTCAGACGCTTCGTGCCCGATTTCTGAGTGCAGAGTTTCAAGGGTATTGGGCTCCACCCAGTCGTCGCTGTCGAGGAAGAGCACGTACTCGCCAGTGGCGGCAGCGAGACCGGTGTTGCGGGCGGCGCTGAGGCCCCCGTTGGGTTGTGTGATGACTCGGAACCGCATGTCGCGCTTGGTATAGTCATTGAGGATGGCGGCACTGCCGTCGGTGCTGCCGTCGTTGACGCAGATGGCTTCCCAGTCGGTGAAGGTCTGCCCCAGCACGCTGTCAAAACACTCCCGCAGGTAGGACTCGACGTTGTAGACGGGTATGATGATGGAGAACCGTGGCATCTAGATGGCGTGAACCAGTTGTTGCAGGTATTCGGCGTGCTGCTGCAGCTCGTCAAGTTCCATGTTCCACCATTGCGTCGCTTCTAGTTTCTCAATGATGTCGTCGGAGAATCTTTTACGCAGTGTGCGTGCCGGATTCCCGACCACGATGGCGTATGGCTCGACATCTTTGGTGACAATGGATCCGGCACCAATGACGGCTCCGTTGCCGATGTTGTGGCAGCTGGGCAGTATGATGGCATGCTGTCCAATCCACACATCGTGTCCGATACTCAGATGCTGCCCAAACTCCACTGGTTTTTTTGCGCCCATATCTGCGTGGTACATCATCGGGTGGGTGGTGAAGTAATGTGTGGGATGGTTGCTGGTATAGATGTACACATTAGCTGCAATAGAACAATAGTTGCCGATGGTGAAGTCTTCCCAATGAAGATTGCCAGCGGTCCAGATACCTCCATAGGTGCCATATCCGATATGTATACCATAGGCTTCCTTATGCAGGACTCGTGCTGTTTTTGAATACGCTTCTCCGCCTTCCAACTGGCATATTTTTTTTATACAGCGACGTCGTATGATGCCGTTGTGCGTATGCCGAAAAATGAAGGTTAGAATATCTACCTTGTTCATAAATGTGATAGCTTTTCTATTAGTGACGAAGATTCGCCGCTCTGCATTTTGCGGGCGAAAAGGGCGCCAGATACCACGATACGGTCGTAGTCTTTCTCGGTGAGCACCTGAGGATTGGCCCCGTCGGGGCCCCAGTCTATGTAACGCATGTAGTTGTTGATCAGTGGTACTTCGAGGTTGCACCACAGGGTGGGCAGGCATATTTCTTCTGCTATGCTTGTCCAGCGAAAGCGTCGCAGATAGTCAGGATGGGTTGTGAGGTAGTCGAGAGCCGCGCCTACAGCCTCGCGACTGACGCTCCAATAGGTGCCTCCACCATAGAGACGGCCGTCGAAGTGTTTGAATGTTCGACGGATGTTTAGCCGTCGTTGCCATTTGATGCTTTTCTCAATCCAGCGGCCATACTTCCCCCTTGCGCTGGGTTGTAGCCAGTAATATTTAATCCGTTGCAGTCCCCCTTCGCCGCCCCACATTGGATTAGGTAGGGTGAAGTGTTCGACATAGTTGTTATGACGGTGGATTTCACAGAATCTCTTGAGTTCCTGCAATGATTTACATGGATAGTCGCTACCGGTAATTAGGTGGAAGTACTCAAGGTCGGTATGAGAGTATGCTTTACGCATCAGCATGAGGATGGCTTTTAAGTGATTTACATCGCCCCATGCTATTTTATATGTTCTAAATAAATGAATGTGAGGTGAGATCTTTAGTTGGGTAATATCCTCACGGCACTTTGTATCAAGGTGTATAAATATATCGAAATCGTTGTCGAAATAACTTACGAGGCTGTTCAACAGCGGTATGTCGTGATAGGCGGTAATAAGAATGGCCTGTCTCATTATTTTATTCTTTGATTCCAATCCTCGGTAACAATCTTATGTTTGCTCCAAGCCGTATTGGCCCGCCCCATGCCATGGCCACGGTGTGGAAATCAAGTTGGCAGCAGATGTCGAGTGTGTCGTCGTTGTAGGCACCGTGGGGGAAAGAGAAATGATAAATGGGGTGGCTTAGCAGTTGTTCAAGGACGTTTTTAGATTCTTTAATCTCAGCTAATTGTTGCTCTTTTGAGAGAGTGTCGAGACGTGGGTGGCTGACGGTATGGGCTCCTATGGTGCACAGGGGATCGGCATCCAGAGCTCGCAGTTCTACGGTACTTATTCCCAGGTTTTCTCCGGGGTACCACCACATGGGTAGTCGGTTGTCGATGAAGCCGGTGCTGACATAGACGGTGAACGGCACTTCGAGGCGTTTCAGCAAGGGGTAGGCGATGGTGTAGTTGTCGCGGTAGCCGTCGTCAAAGGTGATACAGACGAATCGATGGGAATTGAAAAATGTGAAATGAGAGATGAGATTAGGAAGTTGGTCGATAGAGATGAAAGTATAACCTTTCTGTAGGTATTCCATTATTATTTGTTCAAGAAAATCGGGCGTAACCTCTAGGTCGTGTTGTCCAGGCTTAACACTGCGTTGCTCTACTACGCGGTGTAGCATCCACATTTCACCTGCCACAGGATGTAGCGCTTTGTAAATCTTGCGTTTGATATGTTTAATGATCATACTTTCTTGAATAATAGACTTTTTGCCAGGAAGCGACTTTCGTAATGCGAGCCAGTTTTCCAGGCCAAGCCACTGAAAATGTATTTCAGATATCGGAATGAGGAATAGCCTTCTTTAAAGTATTGCTGTACAATAGAGTTTTGTAAAATCAAGGTTAGATATTTGTCAAACTGTTGGCGCAAAGATCGCTCTTCAAAGTGACCTATACTTCGGTTTCTTTCGATTATTTTGTTTGTAAAACTCTTTCGTTGTTTGTAGTCTTGTTCTGAAACTATCTCCTTGTCCCGAAACTGTCCCATGTAGTATTCTTTCTCCTCATTGGTGAAGTCGGGGCTCAGCCAGTCCAGCATGTAGAGTCTTACCTCAGCCACTTTGCTCTCCTGCTCCTGGCGCCGCGAGGAGCAGATCTGTGAGGCATGCATGCGGTAGCGGAAGAGTGTGTCAGGGATGTTGTGCAGTTGCGTCACCCGTAGGCAGTCGGCCCAGAAGCGGTAGTCCTCGGCCGGGAAGGCGTCGGCGCGGTAGCGTAGACCGTGTTGCCTGACGACGGACATTCTTACGGTTGGCACGATGATGGTGCACTCGAAGAGCATGTTGGCCGCGATGTCATCGTGCTGTTCCGGGAAACGGATGAGCGATTGGCTGGTGCCGAAGCGCTGTCCGCCGCCGCCGCAGACACCCACCTCGGGGTGCGCCTCGAGGTATTCGACCTCACGTTGCAGCCACTGCGGGAGGGCGATGTCGTCACCGTCCATGCGGGCGAAGTATTCGGTATCGATAAGGTCTAAACCGCGGTTGAGGTTCTCGGCCAGCCCTACGTTGTCGGGGAAGGAGGCGATGCGGACACGAGGGTCGTCAATGGCGCGCACGCGGGCAAGGGTGTCGTCGGTGGAAGCGTCGTCGACTATCAGCAGCTCGAAGTCGCGGTAGGTCTGGTCGAGGACGCTACGTATGGCTTCTTCGACCCATGGGGCCACATTGTATGTTGGCATCAGCACGGTTACCTTAGGCATGTCATGCAATAGGATATAGATGGGATATACTTAGGATATACTTAGAGTATACTTAAGATATAGGTCGAGTATTGGTTGGATATAGAAATAGTATTGTAAGTTTAAAGAGAAGTGCAAAGTTGTTTTATGTTATAAAGCAAGAAGTATGCGTAAATCAATGGGTATTTTTCTGAAATTGTTGCTTTTATTTGTTTTTGTACATCGTGTGAGAAGTTGTATTTTTTTAGGTAACGAGCCCACATTTGTCCCCATCCGCGGGCGTATTCCTTGGACCGCAGTCCGCAATGTTCTGTCATATAGTTCAGTATGTCGATTCCCTCAAGGAATGTCAGACCGCGGCACTCGGCGTCAGATGAGATGTTGCTGCGGTGCTGGCGGTAGTAACTGAGAGGTTCCTCCACCTCCACCACGTTTCCTTGCTCGGCAAGAAGTACGTAGAAAAACCAGTCGCCGCAGAGACGCATGTGTTCGTAGTGGTGGCTCTCGTTGGGTCGGTAGGCCTCGCGGCGGAATATACACTCGCTGACGTTGGCTATCGAGTTGAGGATGGCAAGTTTACGGCGTATGAAGTCATGTCCAGAGTAGAGGTTCACCTGATCGCTGTGACGAGTATCCCATAGTTTGTTGCCTTTTTCATTAACCCACCAAGTGGCGGCGTATGCCAGCACGCAGTGGGGGGCTTTGGTCACCTCCTCAATCATGCGTTCGAGGAAGGTGGGCTCGGCGTAGTCATCGCTTTCGGCCACCCATACCCATTCCCCCTTGGCAAGCGCAATTCCCTTGTCCCATTGGCGGAAAGCACTGCCGCTATTGCATTCGTTGAGGACTATATGGCTTGTGTGTGGATCGTTTCGGTAGCTCTCCAGTATATCATGGCTTTTGTCCGAGGAACAATCGTCGAGTAGGATGAGTTCAAAGTCTTGGTAAGTCTGCGACAAGATGCTGTCAATGCGTTGTCGTAGATACGGTGCGTGGTTGTAGTTGGGGACTATGACGGAGACTTTAGGTATCATATGTCAAGAATGTTACGAATATACATAGCCTCGGTATCAAACCATCGAAATGGGTGTTTCTTGCATTTCCTTTTTTGGGCTTCGTTGATCAGTGATGTTCGTTCCTCTTTAGTATACGAATTCCAACCGTATTTCAGTTTCAGATAAGGTAGGTATTTGTAGAACATGCTATCCGCAACCTTTTCACTATAGCCGCCAATTGAATAATGGGCAATAGGGAGAGGCAAATATTTCTTTTTGATTTTGCTGTTAAAGTACCACCGCAAGTTTAAGTCATGGTCTGCTAATACTGGATATTCAAGGTTATATACCCCTATTTTCTTGAATACATCTTTGCGGTAAAATATCGCTTGATGACATCGGTTGAAATCAATGCTCTGTATAGTCCATTCTCCTTTATGTTCAGGAGGAAGATGTGGAGCTTCCACATCACCGTATATCACATCATATTGAGTAATAGAATTGGAGAATACATCACTCAAAGTATGGGTAGATAATAACCAATCGTCACTGCCAAGGAAATATAACCAATCCCCACAGGCTTTCTTTATCCCCTTGTTCATTGCGTCATATATGCCCTTGTCGTGTTCGGAAAAAATATGAATACGGGGGTCATGAAAAGACTTTGCAATTTGGATGGTGCTGTCTGTTGATTGGCCATCCATTATCAGGAGCTCCCAATGAGTGAAACTCTGTTCGACTAAACTCTCAATCGCCCGACTAATGGTGGCTGATGAGTTGAAAGTAGGTATGATGATAGTAAGAATAGAGTTCATATAACGGTTTCGCAACGAGAAAGGCCTTCGTTGAAGTCGGATATTATTTTTTCGTCAGTATTTAGATAGTGTGTCCCAAGTCCCTCTTCCTTATTCTTGTCAGATAATCGATGGGCAAGGATGTGGTAACGCTCCAAGACGTAGTCAAGTCCTATGTTCTTGTAATGCAGTAACTTGAATGTAATATCGCCTTTCTTTACAATCCCAGTTGGTTCGGCAATGTGTGCGCCTGGCTGATAGTTGATCTCAACAATCCGATGTGGATCGAATATGATGGATTTGTTATATGCTGGGTCTGTTATGCCTTGCCTGACCTGATCTGTTAAGGGCTGGCTATGTGTCGGAGATAATGGACTATACATATTATAACCGATGGTGGAGGGGAGGCTGATGTGGCTTTCCTTTAGCTGTGTAATTGTTTTTATGAAATCGGCGTGATAGAGAAATTCGTCTATGTCGCATACAATCACGTAGTCTGCTTTGCCTCGCGAGCGTTTCCAGCAGTTGTTCTTGATGTTGATGTGGGCCATGTCGTCAAACCCTTCAGTTTTGAATTTGATGATGCTGGTGTTCTTGTGCGAGCGGATGATTTCCTCACTTCTGTCGTCAGAATAGTTGTCATAGAATGTGTAATGGTCGACAAACTGGTCAAAGTGCCGAAAAACAAACGGCAACATGCGCTCTTCGTTCCAGCAGACGGCATAGTAGTGCACGATGGAACGGTGGATGTTATGCAGTCGTTTGTAAATCCGAAGCTTTAGCAGGAGGATTTGGTTCCATGCCAGTGTCAGTAGGATGTGCCAGTTCTTTCCTTTGTGGAGAATAATGTGACGCCGTTGCAGGAGGCTGTTAAAGATGCTCATAATCAGTCGTTCGTTTTAGCAATATTGGTTGTGGATTCCTCTATCCATTCAAACTTTGCGGTTTCTATACCGACGGGGAATGTTTTTTTGACTTTGTGACCTATCCAGTACTTCGGGGCGATTACACGTTCGTGCTCGCCGAGGTAGGCGGCCCACCAAGCGAAGGTGCTATTGCTGATGATTGCGATGTCGGCATGCTGTATGATTTGGAAGTCAACGATGGGAGAGTTGCTTTCGAAGTGATAGTTGGATTTGTGCTCGAAATCGCGTTCAACGCTTTC
>OCVV011360630.1_pt1 | contig 49262 bp, 49 predicted proteins | sample 1539721 | NCBI WGS metagenome assembly OCVV01 (sample SAMN02144230, study PRJEB22623) | gut metagenome | biome: sheep rumen | host: Ovis aries | place: New Zealand | reverse complement strand
CATCGCTGTCCTGCAACTGATGAAAATAGAGGAACTCGGTATAACTGAGCGCGTGAATAGGTATCTCAATATACCGTGCAGCCAGCAGTGTGGACAATTCGCTACTGAGCATCTTCGCATTGCTGCCGGTTATTACCACATCCGTTTCTGGCTGTTTGATCCAACTCCGCAACGAACGCTCGAACCCTAAAATATCTTGTATCTCGTCTATGAGGATATAGTTGTGTTTGCCCTGCGCAATATGAGCGGAGAGGTACGCGTTCAACTCCGCATGCGTGGTGATTGTATCAAACGCAGCATCTTCCTTGTCAATATAGATGATGTTCGCATGGGGATCTGTCTGCTTCTCTTGCGCCAGCAAACGCAGGCACATACTTTTTCCCACACGGCGTTGCCCCGTGAGAACGATGATAATTTGTTTGCCGAGCCATTGAGTGATTGCTTGCGTGTAGTACTCTCTGTGTAATAGTTCTTCCATAGTACTTTTTTTTAAAATCGCTGCAAAGATATAAATTTAATTTAATATATGCAAATTATTTTGCAAAAATCTAAAGTATATTTAATATTTTATGTGTTTTTGTCGAAAATATTAAGTATATTTACCATTAATACAACACACGGGCGACTCATTCGTTGAGCCGCCCGTGTGAATAAATCTCAAATGTGAAATCTCAAATCTAAAATGTAAAACAGAGTTTTACCTTACCTCTTGTCCTTGGAGGGTATATACCTTCTCCCCGCGGAGGATGAAGATCTGACCGTTATGGAGGATGAGCCTACCTCTGTCTCCTCCCTGAAGGGAAGAGGATATTTCTTCAAGGCCTGTCGGCATGTTAGAGCGGCCTTGGATGTCAAATTCGTGCCAATAAGCATCGTTCTTATACGCATCCACACTCTCATCCGGTACGTAAACAGGAATCTGGCGCTTTACATCATAGAAAGTTTTAGCCTGAATGGTCGGAGGCGTAAGGGAGTTGACGGTGATCTTCTTCAATTTGGAGCAAAGCGCAAATGTGTTGTCACCAATTTCTTGAACAGAAGAAGGCAGAACCATCTCTTCCAAGTAGGTACAGCCATAGAAGGCGCCATCACCTATTTCCGTTACGCCTTCCGGGATATCGAGATTCTGCAGTTCATGCGCATTGTAGAATGCCCAGTTGCCAATTTTATGGAGTTGACTGGTTGAGGAAGCAGGAGTGCTGAAACGTCCCGGTGCATTTGCAGGTGCGCCACCGAAAGTAATGGTCTTGATACTACGACAATCCTCAAAAGCTCGGTCGCCGATTTCTTCCACAGAAGCGGGGATAGCAATACTTTCCAGATTTACGCACTCTGTAATAGCCATATAGCCTATCCTTTCCAAGTTCATCGGAAGTATGAGCGTCCGGAGGTTATAGCATCCTTTGAATGCTTCGTCTGGCATTTCCGTATTCTCAGTTGCTGACAGATTTACATACTCCAGTTTGCGGTATGACACACGGATCTGGTCAAAGGCATATTGTGTGAGAGTGCCGCCATTGATTGTCAAATGAGATATCATGGATATCATTTTATCGCCATATTCCCCATGTGCATATAAAAATATATCGTCACTATTATTAAATAAAACCGCCGGAGCAACGATAGAAGATAAACTATCACAATCGCGGAATGCTTCGTGGCCTATACTTGTGACGCTATTGGGAATCGCCACAGAGGTCAAACTGCTGCAATAAGAGAAAGCACTACCTCCAATGCTTGTGACGCTATTGGGAATTTCAATAGAGGTCAAACCGGTGCAATTCCAGAAAGCACTAACTCCAATGCTTGTGACGCTATTGGGAATCGTCACAGAGGTCAAACCGGAGCAACCATTGAAAGTACTACTTCCAATGCTGGTGACGCTATTGGGAATGGTCACAGAGGTCAAACCGGTGCAACCTTGGAAAGCCCAACCTCCAATGCTGGTGACGCTATTGGGAATGGTCACAGAGGTCAAACCGGTGCAATCACAGAAAGCAGAATTACCAATGCTTGTGACGCTATTGGGGACAATAATTTCTCCTTGCGCCGCTGCATAGCATGCGAGCAATGTTGTCTTAGTATTGTCACTATAAACCAAATAGCCATCTACATATCCATTTATACTTCTTGCTCCCCATGGAGACCCCGTAGCACCACCGGAATACACAATATTTGGGACGTTATAGAAAGCCATACTTCCAATGCTTGTAACGCTATTGGGGATAGTCACAGAGGTCAAACCGGTGCAATCACAGAAAGCATAACCTCCAATACTTGTGACGCTATTGGGAATGGTCACAGAGGTCAAACTGCTGCAACTAGAGAAAGCGCCATATCCAATGCTTGTTACACTATAGGTTACAGAATTGTAGGTTACAGTGGATGGGATGACGAGGTCTCCGCTTACAGAACTACTTTGGGCGACCTCAGCCGTTTGGTTGGTAGCATCGAGGTTGTAATACAAATCACCAATTTTAGTAGAGGCGAACATGGTTCCTACGCTGGCTGCTACAGCGAGCAATAGGGAATAAAGTCTTATTTTCATAGCATAGAACATTATCATTATAAAACTTTTGTAATCTCCCATTCCTTTCCAAAAGAGTCATGAATTATTTCTCCCTCCTTTAAGTCAGCGTTTCCTTTTTTCACTAAACGAGGGATTAACTCAATAGAATAACTAGCATGATCCGGCACTAACTCGTTAGTGTGTCGAATCAATTCTCCTTCAAGATTGCCCGATTTTTCTCTTACATTGGCAATCACTGTTTTTGAATTATTTTCCATATCCATAAGAATTTAGTTTTGCCTACTCTTTATTGGATTTTCGGCATTCTCCACTTATATAGTTTACTAGTTTCCTAGACCGCTGCGCTATCCTAGATTTCTAGAATTCGAGTTTTTTAGGATATACACAAAAAGCGTGAAGTCCGTTCATTCTTCACGCTAACTGAGGGCTTCGCAATCCCTGTACCAAGTAGAAAAACAACCGAAATCCACGCCCGATATGCTAAACCCACCCCGCCAATAGCAGGGCGTGGCATGTATAACATACCCACGGGACATTCATCTTGCTGTCACGACTTGGTACGAAATGTTGCGAAGATTTCAGTTAGTCGCAAACAACGTTAATAAACGCCTTTTAATTATGTCCTCCTGTTTAACGTCAGTGAGTGACGATGGTTTATGCTTTGGGCAATTGAGGTAGCCCAGAGATATTGTTGGTTATTACATTTTGTGCTGCAAAGATACTATTTTTTAATGAGTTCTGCAAAAAAAAGTGAGAATTTTGCACTTATTGGTGCAAAACGTTGCAAGAAAGAAAATAAATGTATATCTTTGCAAGCAAAGATGGATTGTGTAGGCGCGTAGCTGACGTTGCTCGCAGCCGACGAAAAGGGACAGATAGGTAAGAGGAGCAAAATCAGAGGGTATCAGAGGGGAAAGGTAATGAATAATGGAGATGCGGCGTTGAAGCGGCTTAGCCAGGGACCATGAACCCAAGTACCCTATATTAATGGTGACAGGTGAAGGATGAAGCCTATATGATAAGTGCATGAAGAGTCGGGGATCTATGCTGAATTGTGCGTTTATTGTGCGTTTATTGTCCGTTTATTGTGCGGTTATTGTCCGGTTATTGTGCGGTTATTGTCCGGTTATTGTGCGGTGTGGTCGCGTTACAGTCAGCGTGATTTTCGTTACCGGGATACCAGGATACCAGGATACCGGGTAGCCGGGTGACCGGAGTGGAAGTCATAGAGGTGGGATGTAAGGAGTCGGAGGTTATCGGAGAGGATCAGAGATAATCGGAAGGTATTTTTCGTTACCAGGATACCGGGATACCAGGATACCGGGTAACCGGGTGACCGGTGACCGGAGTGGAAGTCATAGAGGTGGGATGTTGGAGAGGTGGGAAGTTGGAGAAGTGGGAGTAGTAATAGTAACCTGCGGTGAGGGCGATGGCGATTTGGAGGATGAGGATGAGCGGGATGCCGATTCGGAACTTGGTGTGTAAGGTTTTATGGTGCCAGAGTTTCATGCCGAAGAGAGCACCCATACTTCCGCCGGCAACAGCTATCCAAAGTAGCGTGGCTTCCGTGATGCGCCATTTGCTATGTTTGGACTTCCATTTATCAACGCCGTACAAGAAAAACGCGACAATGTTGATTGCCGCGAGGTAAAGCAGTATGGCATACAGTAGATATTGGCGCATTCAATAGGTTACTTGTTCATCAAAAGACCATCTTGCCAATTGAGCGTGGGGTAATTTTGGCGCAAGTATTTGACCGACTGCTCGATAGTACTGCTGCCGCTGGTGGCAAAGGGAATGAGTGTTTTGCCCTCCAACTGCGGCAAGTTATTGTCGAGCCATGAGTTGATTATTCGCGGGCAGATCCCCCACCAGATGGGATAACCGAGATAGATGGTGTCATAGGGTGTAATGTCGGTGCATTGTTTGATAACGGGTCGCGCTTCGGGGTCGCTCATCTCCAAAGAAGAACGTGACTGTTTATTGCGCCAGTCGAGGTCGGCAGCCGAATATGGTTCGGCGGCTTCAATCTCCCAGATGGCGGCGTTGTGTTCTTTAGCAATCAGTTGTGCTGCGGCTTTGGTTGTTCCTGTCGCGGAGAAATAGGCAACTAATGTTTTGGCTTGCATGCCGGTTGTCAAAAAGGCGGCTGCAAAAAGGATAAATAATTGTTTCATATGCAGATTCGTTTTGTAGTCGGCAGCAAAGTTACTACATTCTTCTGAGATATGCAAATAAATTAGCAAAATTCATTCGATTTACTCCTTTTTGGGTGAATTATGCCGAGATTTTTCTTTGCGTTTTCGTGCATGGAATGCAGCAAGGTGGTGGTGCGAGTAAGTGAAATGACAAGACGGGTAAGAAAAATAAGATATTTTTTAGTAAACAATTGAAATTCATCATCAATTTTTTAGGGCGGGTAAGTAAAAAATTTGCATATGTCAAAAAAAAGCAGTAATTTTGCATCGTTTTTTGATACTGCAAATACTAACTTTTCACAATAATGAAACAAACTATTTTTAACGTACTAACAGTTCTCTTGCTGCTCAATGCTGCAACATTATTTCATCACGCGTATGCGCAAGGACTCGAAGACTATACGTGGCGGCTCGACGCGATTAAGACCAATGAACTCATTTCCTACGATGAGGCATCGGGTGATACGGTGAAAACCGGGAGTGTAACGCGATTCTACTATGACTCTACTTCCTTCTATACGCTAAATTTTAGGCTTGTGAGTGAGTGGGCTGACTCCGTAGAAGTGTTTGGGCGTGCTGAGCAGACAATCTACAGCCATATAGGCCCTAACGGAAAGCATATGGAACAAGTTTCAGTCATACGTGGTTCAGCTATGGTTATGTCGGCGGATTCGTTTGCGGCATATAATCCGTTGTCGGATACCATAGTGCGCAGAAATACGTATAGTGATTACAAGTATGACACCTATCGCAATGTGTATGACGCCAATGGGGCACTCATCCGGCAAATCCGTAACTATGATGTTATAAGCTACACGTTGGACTTTGATTCGCTGATAGTCATACTATCAGATACCTCACGGCATTATACGTATGAGGAGTTGTTGGCGTTGTATAACCGCCTGCCGTACTACATCAACGGGCGGACCATTGTCACGCAGACAGATTCCACGGCAGAAGAGGTCAATCTAATTCCCTATAATGATTACGAAATAGACTCCTTCTATGTTTCCAACGAGAAGAAGGAGCGCTATGAGCAGCAACGGTGTGTCTATTCGGAGAGTAAGAAATATACTTACTATAATGGCAAAACAATCACGACGACTATTAATGAATATAACCTCTCCGGTGCAACCACCGCCACGGGTACCATCACCGAAAAATGGAGCAAAGACTCGTTGCCGACCAATTATACTTTGAGTCGTCAAGAGTTTGATTTAGGCAAAAAGACGCGTGACTTGTACGACTTGCGCACCTTTTCCAACGGCGTAATGACGAAGAAATCTTATACGGATATAGTCTATGGGCAAGACAGTATTTGGGACTTGAGAGAGACCTATAGTTATACCAATGACTCGTTAGGTATGGACTCTTCCATCACACGCACGGAACGAATTTATGACCGTCAGACGCAAAAGGACCTCTATTTGGCGAAATCCACCTTTGCCAACGGCGCATGGCGGCTCAATAGCGTGCAGGCATGGCAATTATTCCCTGCGCCACAAGGTGCTGTCACTAAGTTAACACGCGATTATGACTACCATTGTATGCAATATCATCCAAGATATACTTGCTACTTCGACAAGGATTTGACCTTTGCCTATGACCAAGACGGAGAACTGACCTATGCGCAAGATTCATCGTCTTATCTTAAGTCAAGGTATGTGAAAGACAGTTTAGGAGTATATCACTGGTATTATGACACTATCTATGTCTATAGCAATAGAGTTTTGGAAGGCGGTAAACTCACGCACGGACAGAACTACCAATATCATTTCTTGGACGACCTGACCTTGGTCAATGACACTATTGTGACTGATGCGTACACCCGGATAGCCGTCATTAATACCCAAGATACCACAAGAACCACTACCACAAGTTATCATATGCCCTTCGGCGGCAGCAAAAGTGTGAAAGAGAAACGCAATGCCCTTACCGGCGAATGGGAATTGGTGTCAGAGAGCGACTATACGGTCTTGACCAATCAAAATGGTGTGCCGCAATCCGCCACTTTATCTACGGTTAATGCGAATGGTGAAATAACCGATGCAGACTACTATCTCTTTAAGCCTTGGGATAATGAAAAACAATGCTATACCCGTAACCAAATCGGGTGGGCTTATTTGTATAAAGGTGAATTGCATACCCATTTCTATGACAGTGAATCCTATACCTTCTACAACCGCCAAGGGGAGGTGACGGGTAGCTTCCATAATACCTGCTCAAGTTGCGAACTGACCAACGAAAATATCTATGGTATCTATAAAAAAGAGCAACGCGATGAATCGGGACGAATAGATACTGTCAAATGGTACGCTTTCTATGGTGCGTGGTATCCGATACGGTATGATGTCTATACCTATGTGCCGGAAGGCGACGGAACAGATGTGGCTTCTATTGCCCATTATACCATCGACGCCTCCAACTATTGGTATGAGTCGGACTATAAAGTGGATAATGAATGGTGCGCCGGTTGGTGGCACAGACACTTGAGAGGTGAGGAAGAAACTACCGATATGCACCATTTCCGCACGGATAGTCTCGCCCACACCTATAGTACCTATAACGAAGCAGGTTGGGTCATCGAAACGCGTCAATATAAAGGAGAGTACGGCCCCGTTGTGCGGCACCCCAATGTATTTACCTACAATGAGCAAGGGCGCGTCACAGAGCATATTACCTACACGGACACACTACCCACTACCCGCAAACTGTATTTCTACGACGAGGCAATGACCCAAGACGCTGTAGCATGCGTCACCTGGAGCAAATATGATACAGCTACTGCGACATGGAAAAGTCCGGCGGCAACTATCTATGGCGCGTCTATCTATGACGAAGCGGGCAGAATAACAGTCTCTGTGCAGTATAAAGCGAGCAGTGATTATTTGAGTATTCAACCTACCGAACGTTATGAGTATCAGTACGAAGGTGATAATCGGGACTGGATATTCCGCGATTACTATAAATGGGCTAACGACCAATGGATATGCCAAACGCCTACCTACCGCGGGAAGGATCTTAATCCGGTAGAGATGGACGCAAAGGGTAATTTAATCTCCCGTTCTACAGGCGTAATCGGATGCGGAGGCGTACACCAAGCGCAATATTCGTGGCGGTTCGACTATGACACCTCGCTTGGCGGCAGCCAACCAATTCTATCTCCGGCAGCTTATGGGGTTGAGGAGTCAACAATCTATGGTCTTTTCAACGGGCATCATAATGTCTCACGCCCTGTGAGTGGCGCCTATCAACGCGGCACAAGTCAGGAATACGACATAGAATTCCGCTACACCCAATTGAAGAACCTGCCCGCAGACACCATCCCCGAGGAGATTATTCCTTCCGACACCATTGCTACGGACACAATTCCTCAAGAACCGCATGAACAAATCGGATATGTCACGGTGGAGCCCGCTGAGACAACTGCCTATTTCACATGGCCGACAGACGAAGCGGCGGAGAAGTATATCATTGATATCCGCAAAGACGGTGAGGTGTTCTGTCACTTGACATTGGACGCGATAGGGCGACTCATCAGCATTTCCTTTGCTCCGGATAGAGGAGGCTCGCAGAGCGTAGGAGAAACAATGCGTTTCTTGGTGACTGGTCTTGCCCGAGCGACCAAGTATAATTACACAGTAGCCACCCTTGGCGAAAACGATGTGGTGCTGCATGTCTATCAGGGTGAGTTTGCGACATTGGGATATAGCGGTCCGCTCAATCCCGGGGGTATAGAGGTAACTCCGACTCCGCCTGTAGTGCCTTATGACCCGATGGAGATAGAGTCAGGAATAGAGGAGACCATTCTCTCGGGACCTTATTCCAAGGCGCTCTACAAAGGTCAGATAGTCATCATTCGCGACGGAAAGTGGTATAACTTACAAGGTGTGCGGATACTATGAAAAAGTTAATAATAGTACTTTGTATAACGGCACTATGGGGGTGTAAGGGCGGCAGAGAGGCTGAGCCTCAGTTCCGAGAGAAGGTGATGCAAGAGATAAGCCTTTTCCGGCAGGGGCAAGTGCCCTCTGACAGCACCATCAATGCGCTCGTCCAGAAAGCACGTGAGACAGGCGACTCCCCAAGCCTCTGCTATGCCCTTTACCTGCAAGGAAGCGTGTATAACTATACGCTACGGTTCAATCAGGTCATAGAACCCTTGAAAGAAGCGGAAAGTCTCATCCCCTCACTGCCAGATGGTGACCCGATAGCCGGTATGATTTATATGGTCCAGGGCTCAGCGCTTGAACAAAATGACTACCTATGGGCTCAAGCGCGTGAGAAGTACGAAGCGGCTTTACCCTATTTTGAGCGAAGCGGTGATACGCTCAGGTTGGCATCGTGTTACCGAGATATCGGGCGGATGAGCCTTTGGCGAGGCGACACGGCGCTATACGAAACGGCATTCGGGGAAGCGATTCGTCTGGCAGAACGACAACCTAATCGGCTCATTTATCACGATATATGTATCCAGTACCTGCTTAATCACCTCCCGGCAGATACAGCGGCGATGATGGCAGAAAGTCAAATTCTATGTGACTCATTCGGGCTATATCGATACGCGTGGATTGAAGCGGAATACTATCTGAGGAAGGGTGATGCCGAAAGCTCAGCACGGTGGATTGAGACCTTTGCTGCCGACACGGCATATTCTCGGTGGAGTTTGGAGAAATATCATCAATTACGAAGTGCCTTACTCAATGAAAGGGGTGACCCACAGGGGGCTTATAATGAATTGAGGCATCTCTATGAGGCGTCAATGCACCGTATTTACGAGGAGGGTTTGAGCAGGACCTATGCGGTGGCACGACAATATGATTTGGAGCGAGAGCGGCAGAAAACGCTAAGGCTTACTATTGAGAAACAACGTCTTTACTTGGCATTAGGCGGTATAGTGCTGCTATTGCTTATCAGTTTGCTGTGGCTTCTATGGGAGCGCAGCAAACGTCTTAGTAGGGAGCATGAGAAGGAGTTGGCACAAGTTCAAGCCGCAGAGACTGCCCGGCAATTGGCTGATAGGCGCGCCACACTAAAGCAGATATTGCAACAGCGTGTGGCGCTGGCGGTGCGACTTAAGCGGCAAGCTAATGTTCTGCCCAAAGAAATACCAGCTTGGGTGATGAATTATATAGAAGAAAATGCTTTTACCAACGACACAAACTGGCAGGACTTTCTCCATGAGTTCCAAGGTGCCTATGGTGACCTTCTCGCCCGGCTCCATAAACAGTATCCGGCTCTAACACAGCAAGATGACCAATATCTCGCATTGGCGATTCTCGGACTCGATAATAATGAAATAGCTGTACTGCTCAATTCCTCCGATAGAACGATTTGGAACAGGCGGCAGAAAATAAAAACCCGACTCGGAAATAGCAAACTGGATTTAGATACCTTCCTTGCCCATTTGCCCTAACAAGGCACCACGGCTCTTTTCAACATACATCTATTTTTTGGCGACAAAAGAAAGAATTATTTGCATATATAAAAAGAAATGCTTATCTTTGCGCTCCAAATAGTTATATAACTTATGAGAAAAGTGTTCGTGTTGGTCTTTAGTGCCATTGTATGTCAAAGTTGTTTTTTAGCCAGTATTGTGACAACGACTCCTCCTGCGCAGCCGGTACAGCAGACAAAGGTCGTTTATTCCCAGCCTGTTACGACGGTAGTCAATACCAATCATAATCGTACGCAAACGACTACGGTTGTGGAGGTTACACCGCTGACGCGTGATATCTGTCTCTATTTAGATTTGCGTGCGGTAGGTGCTGCGTTTGCGCAAGCAAGGTCGGTTCAGGACTTTGAACATATACTCAATTCCAATGCCTACTTGATGTCTAACCTCGACTTGAACCGCGACGGGTATATCGATTATTTGCGCGTATTAGAGATGCGACAAGGATATAATCATGTGTTGCTGATACAAGCGGTTTTGGGTGCTAATTATTACCAAGATGTGGCGACCATTGTGGCGGAAATGAGTTATAACACTCCCTATGTACAGGTTATAGGTGCTCCCTATATCTATGGTGCCAACTATATCATAGAGCCTGTATTCTACAATAGACCGCCTATGTTTGACGCTTGGGGAAGGTCAAGTTATGCTACATGGCGCTCACCCTACTATTGGGATTATTATCCGTCTTATTATAACCGCCATGCGCCTTATGAACTTAGTCATTACCAAGCATATGTCAAAACGTATATGCAGCACCATCGCTACTGCCAAGAGACGCATTATGCAAACCAGTATCATTACGCCAACTATAAGAATATCTATCAACACGAGTCACGTAATGACTACGCTGCGGCTCACCCGGAACAGTCTTTTAGCCGCCGTGCCGAGTCCTTAGCAAAGGATGCATTGCGGGCATCGGGTGGTGTGACATTGAGTAACGCGCGCGCACTGCAAGAAGAGGTCGCTCGGTCGGCTACACGCACTACCACCACAACGACCACCAAAGCGAGTGCCTCTACTGCTAAACCCGCTGCGTCCACTACTACTAAGCCGGCTTCTTCAACAACCTCTAAACAGACTTCGTCTTCTACCTCGAAACCTGTCTCTGTGACCGCCGGAACCCGTACTCAGACAACGCAATCGCAAACGCAATCCCGTCCTTCAACGCCCAAGGCGGAGCCCGTAACCACCATTAAACCGGTGATGACGACCAGTAAAGTGCGTTCTTCGGGGGCAGCAAGCACAACCCGCTCTTCAACTCCAATGCGTACCACACCGACAGGTACGGCAACATCAACTCAACAAAACGCTCCGAAGACTTCAACATCAACGGGGACACGAACATCGGTATCAGCCGGAACAAGAAGATAAGTCCTTTTTACTCGTCCGAGAAATGGACGAGTACATGACGGTAGGAGTTGAAGATTTGGGACTTGGAAACCATCCCTTTATAGTGTCTGGATTGGTCCACGACCGGTAAGTTCCATGCCCCTGTGTCTTCAAAGGTCTTCATGACCTTTTCCATTGACCAATCATCGCGAATAACGGCTTGCGGATAGGACATCAAGTCCTTGACCGTGAACCGCTTATAGAGTCGTGGCTGGAACATGATATTGCGGACTTCATCGAGCAGTAATATGCCCTGCAAACGTCCTCGCTGGTCCACTACGGGGAAGATATTGCGGTGGGAAGCGGCGATAACCTTGACCAATTGACCCAAAGTCATATCGGGGGTGACCGTCGTGAGATCAGTCTCCAATACGGAGTCCATCTTGAGCAGCGTCAAGACCGAACGGTCTTTGTTGTGGGTCAAAAGTTCGCCCTTTTGGGCAAGTCGCATTGCATAGAGGGAGTGCTTCTCAAAGAGCATAATGGTCATATATGAAAAGACCGAGACAATCATCAAAGGCATAAAGAGGTGGTAACCTCCTGTCAATTCTGCAATTAGAAATATTCCCGTCAGCGGGGCATGCATGACTCCTGACATCAGTCCTGCCATGCCCGCCATAATGAAGTTCGCCTCAGGTGCTACTGCTAAAGCAGGATGTGCAAAACAAATGATATTGTAAAGACGGATAAATACAAACCCCGTAATGGCCCCCATGAAGAGCGAAGGCGCAAAAATACCGCCGACACCGCCACCACCATTGGTGGCTACGGAAGCCACTATCTTAATTAGCACAATGACAGCATAATAGACCAACACCATCCAAATGGTCGAGTTGAGGCTTGCAATAGGAGAGATGGCAAAGTCTTGAAGAATATGGCCATCCATAAGGTGCTGAATAACAGTATAACCTTCACCATAAAGCGGCGGGAAAAGGTAAATAAGTATCCCTAAAGTTACGCCTCCAACCAATGCTTTGCCCCAGAAGGACGTTATATGTTCTTTGAACCAAGTCTCCAGCCCATTCATGCCCCTTGTAAAGTACAGACTGACAAAGCCGCAAAGGACCCCTAATAGCAGGTAGAGCGGGATACGGCTCAAAGTGAATGGCTCTGTAACCTCCAAGGGGAACATCGGCTCCATCCCGTTGAAAACATAGGCAATTGCCGTTGCAGTGATGGAAGAGATGAGCAAGGGGGATATGTTGGTCATTGTCAGGTCAATAAGCAGTACTTCAAGGGTGAAAACCAATCCCGCTATCGGGGCTTCAAAAATGCCTCCGATAGCTCCGGCAGCACCGCAACCGACCATGAGCATAAGCGTTTTTTGGTCCAAGTGGAAGAGTTTGCCCAAATTAGACCCGATAGCTGCGCCCGTGAGCACAATAGGCGCTTCGGCACCGACGGAACCTCCAAAACCGATTGTCAATGCCGAACCTACGACTGAGGACCACATATTATGTGCCTTGATGATGGATTTGCGTTGGGAGATGGCGTAGAGAATCTTAGTGACACCATGCCCGATGTCGTCTTTGACGATATACCGAACGAAAAGAGCGGACAAAATTATACCCACCATGGGGGTTAGAAAATACCAATAGGTGTGGGTGTCGTGCACCAAGATATTTTCCACAAACAACTGAATCCAATGGATAAATGTCTTCAGAAGAACAGCTGCTAATGCCGAAAAAGCACCGACGAAGAAAGAGAGAATAAGAATAAGTGAACGCTCGGAGAGATACTTTTCCCTCCATTCAATCAGTACATTATAGAACCGAAAGCCTTTTTTCATGCCTTATTCGTCCCAACCGATACCTTTGTATTTGGAGAGATCCCATTCCTCATCTACTTCGTTGAGATAGATGGTTTCGGGCTCCTCTTCCTCCGTTTCAGACTCATCGGGGCGTTCAATCTGTTTAACCTCAATGGGGGCGTGGGAGATTTCGATGATGCGGTTCTGCTCTTTTTGGAGTTCAGCCCAAAGGGCATCCTTCAATTCTTGTATGCCGATTCCCGCAACGGAGGAAATCTTATAGACAGGGATGTCAATGTCCAATTGGTCAATAGACTGCTTAGGTGCTGTCACTTCCTCCGAGGCTTCGTCCGGCTCGATATCGCACTTAGTGACGGCTAATATGCGGGCTTTAGTGAGCAGTTCCGGATTATATTTTTCAAGCTCTGCGAGCAAAATATGATATTCTTTGACAATGTCTTCAGAGGTGATGGGCACCATGAAGAGCAGGACGGCATTGCGCTCAATATGTCTGAGGAACCGCAATCCGAGTCCTTTACCTTCTGCTGCTCCCTCAATAATACCGGGAATGTCAGCCATGCAGAAGGATTGATTGTCCCTCACCGAGACAATTCCAAGTTGCGGTGTCAGGGTTGTGAAGGGGTAGTCTGCTATCTCCGGTTTAGCGGCAGAAACGAACGAGAGAAGCGTTGATTTGCCGGCATTGGGGAAACCGACCAGTCCTACATCAGCGAGGACTTTGAGTTGTAAAATGATGTTGCGTTCAATGGCAGGTTCTCCGGGTTGGGCATAGCGCGGGGTTTGGTTTGTCGCGGTTTTGAAATGCCAGTTACCGAGTCCGCCACGACCGCCTTTAAGGAGGACGATACGCTCGCCGTGCTCCTTTACTTCGGTGAGAAACTCACCTGTGTCACCGTCATAGACGACTGTTCCGCAAGGCACCTGGATAATCTTATCCTCGCCGTCCTTGCCGGTTGAACGGTCCTTGGACCCGTTTCCTCCATCCGTCGCCATGATATGTTTCTGGTACTTAAGATGGAGGAGGGTCCATAGATTGCGATTGCCTTCTAAAATGATATGCCCGCCTCGTCCTCCATCGCCACCGTCAGGACCACCTTTCGGTACATACTTGGCGCGGTGCAAGTGCATGGCACCTGCGCCTCCCTTGCCGGAACGGCAATAAATCTTGACATAATCGATGAAGTTGGGTTGTGACATAATGCGGCAAACTTATTTTACAGGATTGGCAGGTGCAGGAGCGGGAACCTTACCGGCATTAGCTACGATAGGATCCAAGATGTGCTGCATCTGTGCAAATGTGCAATCGGGGTTAATATTGGAGTTCACCATGAAATACTCGTGGCGCTTGATGTAATATTCACTTACTGCCATGGTCACCTCGTGGTAAACACGCATTCTTTTCTTAATAGTCGGATAATTGTCATCGGCACGACCGGATGTCTTTCCGCGGTTGAGAAGTCGCTCAATGATAACATCTTCGTCGGCATAGAGCTCGATCATGACAGCTTTCATCTTGCGACGTTTCATCATGAGCGTGAGGGCTTCAGCCTGCTCTACTGTACGGGGATAACCATCAAGAATAACGCCGGGGCACTTTGGATCGAGGTCATCGAAATAATGCTCAAGCAAGTGAATCATCTTATGGTCCGGAACGAGTTGACCGGCAGCGATGATGGACTCTAACTCTTTACCGAGTTCGGTTCCTGCTTTGATTTCGCTACGGAGAAGGTCACCCGTTGAGAGGTGCTCGAGATGATACTTTTTAACAATGGAGTCCGAAATGGTTCCTTTACCTGACCCCGGAGGGCCTCCTAAAATAATGTTAAACATAGTAGTAGTGATTAGAAGTTATAGTTATTTGTGTATTGTTTTTTTTTGACAAAAAACGAGTTGTCCTTACGAACAACTCGTCTTAAAGCAAAGTTGCTTATTAGAGAGCCATCTTGGCGCCGGCTTTGAATTTAACAACCTTCTTAGCAGGGATTTGGATTTTAGCCTTGGTAGCAGGATTGATACCTTCGTGAGCAGGTTTGTTCACTACGTTGAAGGAACCAAAACCAATGAGTTGAACGCTCTCATCTTTCTTAAGAGCTTCAATAACAGCTTCCATTGCAGCGTCAATAACGGCAGCGGCATTTACTTTTGAAACTTCAGCTTTAGCTGCAACGGCAGCTACGAGTTCAGCTTTATTCATAACGATTGAATTTAGAGTTAATAATTAAACGTTTAATTATAATCCGGCTCTCAAACCGAATTCGACTGCAAAGATATAAAAAAAAATACACTTATGCAAGAAATTACCTCCAAAAAATGACAATTTTATGCAAAAATCGTTTTTTTTAGTATTTTTGCATGATTTTTGTTGGTTATATCAGAAAAAAATACTAATTTTGCAGCCCGTAAAGTTTATTACACTATGAGAAATTTACCGACTATAACCAAAGCGATTCTTTTATTGAATGTGTTGATGTGGCTGGCGGATATGCTGGCGCGGCAGAGTGGGGTGGCGCTCTACTCCGTATTAGGATTGCATTATGTGACAGCAGATAGTTTTCACTTCTGGCAGCCGCTGACCTATATGTTTATGCACAGCAATTTCAGCCACCTGTTTTGCAATATGTTTGCGGTACTGATGTTTGCTCCTGTCTTGGAGCAATCCTGGGGAGGAAATAAATTCCTTATATATTATATAGTATCCGGTTTAGGCGCAGCGCTGACCCAAGAGGCTGTTTGGGCTATCCAACTACATTCGTTGGCAGGAACCTATGGTGATTTGTATGCCGCCGGAATGGCTGAGCAAATGGTAACCATCGGTGCCAGCGGAGCTGTCTTCGGTATCCTTCTTGCCTTCGCATGGCTCTTCCCCGAAGTCAGTATGTTCCTGCTCTTCATCCCTATCCCCATACGCGCGCGCACATTCGTATTAATATACGCGGCAATCGAACTTCTGGCGGGCTTTAGTTCCCTGCCCGGGGATAATGTGGCGCATTTCGCCCACTTAGGCGGTATGCTCTTTGGCTACTTATTGCTGCTCTGGTGGCGGAATAAAGACAAATGGACACGCGGTTTCCAATGGCGCAAACATGACGAAGCTGAAGAAGACCAACGCGCTGATAACCGCGGCTGGCATTACCATAAAAGGGTATAAAATGCTAAAATTCTGCAAAAAATAAAAATAAATTTGCACACTTCAAAAATTAATTGTAATTTTGCAGGCTTTTTCGCGCGAATCGGGCTTTGCCACGCCGCGGAAAGCATAGTATTAATAACTATTAATTATTTAAATTATTTAAATTTATGTTAAACCATTATGAAGCTGCCTTCGTGCTAACTCCCGTTTTGTCTGAGGCTCAGATGAAGGAGGCAGTTGACAAATTCGAGAAACTTCTCACGGATAATGGAGCAGCCATCCTGAACCGCGAGGAGTGGGGGCTGCGCAAACTCGCTTATCCCATCCAAGGCAAAACAACCGGTTTCTATGCAATCATGCAATTTGATGTTGAACCGGCTATTATTGCGACTCTCGAGACTGAATTCCGTCGTGATGAGCGCGTTATCCGTTTCTTAACGACCCGTCTCGACAAGTATGCGTACGAGTACGCTCAAAAACGTCGTCATGCAAAAACGGCAGATGTTGAACCCGCTAAAGTAGAGGAGGCTTAATTATGGCAGAAGAAGTTCGTTATCTCACTCCACAAACCAATTTGGAGAAGAAGAAAAAGTACTGCCGCTTCAAGAAAGCAGGTATTAAGTACATTGATTACAAAGACCCTGAGTTCCTTAAGAAGTTCCTCAACGAGCAAGGTAAAATCCTGCCCCGTCGCATCACCGGTACTTCCCTTAAGTTCCAACGCAAAGTGGCTCAAGCTGTTAAGAAAGCACGCCATCTCGCTTTGCTGCCTTACGTAACTGATATGATGAAGTAATCGTTTAATAATGTTTAAGTTTAATCATTTAAAGAGTTAAAGATTATGGAAATTATATTAGTTCAAGACGTAGCCAATCTCGGTTACAAAAACGATATCGTTAAGGTTAAGGACGGCTATGGCCGCAACTACTTGATCCCGAACAAATTGGCTATCATCGCCAATGAGTCTAACAAGAAACAGCTGGCTGAGAACCTCAAACAACAAGCTAAGAAAATCGCGCAAGCTTTGGCTGATGCTCAAGCTCTCGCTGAGAAATTGGCTGCCACTACCATTACTCTTGCTGCTAAAGCGAATGAGAATGGTAAAATCTTCGGTACCATCACGACCGCACAGGTTAGTGAAGCCCTCGCAGCACAAGGTATTGAGATTGATAAGAAAGTTATCAGCATTGATGAACCTATCCGCGAAATCGGCGAAGCCGTTGCTAACGCTCGTCTGCACCGCGAGGTTAAAGCTGAAATTAAGTTAAACGTAGTAGCAGAATAAGGTGGAGAAATGACGGTTCGTGCAAGTCGAGTGTAAACGTGTTTACACAACTCGATGAAGCCGAAGCTCCAAAATTTAAATGGATTTTAAATTATGAAACAAGGAATTCATCCGGACAACTACCGTATAGTAGTGTTCAAAGACATGAGTAATGGTACTCAGTTCTTCAGCCGCTCTACTGCTGCTACGAAGGACACCATTGATGTTGATGGCAAAACTTATCCGCTCATTAAGCTGGAAATCTCCAATACTTCGCACCCCTTCTATACCGGTAAGTCGAAGTTGGTTGATACCGCCGGACGTGTTGATAAGTTCATGAGCCGTTACGGTGAACGCAAACGCAAATAAGCGTTTCTAACTTAAGGGCAGGCTCATTCAGTCTGCCCTTTTTATTAACCTTTTAAGACGAATACACTATGAAAAAACAACTTTGGTTAGAGATGGGCAAACAAACACTCCTCTCAATAGCAATCTTTGTTTGCTTATTTGTTGCACTGTACCTCGTGGAGCTTTTCATCCCAAGCCTTCATGGTAAACTACTCCAATGGGATAACCTCGCCTTTATTGTCGGTATTCCTGCCTCGGTCATCGGTACGGCATATGTCCTCACGATTAAAAACCCCAATAACTATCTGGGTTTCTATTTGGGTATTGTGATGTCGCTACTCCTTGCGTGGCAGTTTTACTTACAAGGGCAATATGACTTGGTTATACTATATACATTATTGTTTGTGCCCTTCCTACTGCGGTCACTTATGACATGGCGCAAGGCGACACTCTATCCCGAGCCTGATGCAGAACCCTTTGTGCCGTCATTCTTGCATATTAAACAAGTCTTTATCACGCGAATTATATACTGGATCATTATATTGGCGGATTTCGGAGTGGTCACTTACTTGAGTATGCGTAATCCGGACGCCGTCATAACGTTCAAAGGCATATTTATCAACCTCACGGGAGCTATGCTTATAGGAAGTTCCATCTTCGCTAACTACTGGCTTATCCATAAATCCAACGATGCATGGATTTATTGGGTAATTTACAGCTTAGCCGGTATGGTACTTAACGCCTTGATAGGTAATGCCTTCTCGTTTGTCCTCTTTACCATGTTCCTGATTATCAACGGTAGCGCGCAGGTGGCATGGATTAAAATGACGGACGAACAACACTTAGGTTGGACTGAACCAATCTACCGTAAACTAAATAGAACTAAATAATTAGCTTGGAAAATAGGGCACCCGGCCTTCTGGAAACCTGGATAAATAAAACAACTGAACTAATGAGAAAACCCAAAAACGACACAGTCTTGAGAGTCAATGAGGAAACGCTCTTACTTCCTTTCCTCATAGCTAAACTCGGAGGAATGACCCGTACAAGTGCTAAACTGCTCTTATCGCACCGACAAGTCCTCATCAACCGCACCGTACAGACGCGGCATGATACGCCCCTAAACGTTGGCGATGAAGTTACTATCTTAACCGGAAAAGGGAACATCGAACTGAAGCATCCGAAACTCAAGATTATTTACGAAGACGACCACATTATAGTTGTTGACAAGAAAGAGGGCTTGCTGACCGTAGCTGCGCATTCCGGAAGTGCAGAAATGACGGTATTCTCTATCCTCAAAAATTATGTCCGTAAGCAAAATCCCCGCAATGGAATCTTTGTGGTACACCGCCTTGATAGAGAAACAAGTGGCGTGTTAGTCTTCGCTAAAAGCCCTGAACTCCAACACTATATGCGAGAATACTGGCGACAGCTGGTCACCAAACGTACCTATATCGCTGTCGTGGAAGGAGAAATGGACGAGCCCAAAGGCACTATCCGCTCGTGGTTCACAGAAGACAAAAAGAACGCCGTTGTCTATTCTTCACCGGTGGATGATGGTGGCGACTTGGCGATAACGCATTACGAAATAATTTCTTCTTCCGAGCACGAGGGACAAATTTATTCGCTCCTCGAACTGCACTTGGAAACTGGTCGTACCAACCAGATTCGTGTCCACTTGGCGTCTAAAGGTCATCCCGTAGTGGGCGACCGTAAGTATGGACATGGCAATGAGACTTCACCTATTGACAGACTCTGCCTGCATGCTAAGGTCTTGGAGTTCATTCATCCTGCAACTGAACAAGTAGTCCACTTCGAAAGCCCCGTACCCAAAACCTTCCGCATCCTCGTTAAAGGATAACTCCGTCTTTTGCAATTCATATGTCATGCATAAAAAATACGCCACGCATCCACGTGACGTATTTTATTATTCTCTCACCTCTTTTTATCACTCTCGCACCTCTTGTCCCTGCAAAGTATATACCTTCTCTCCTCTACGGATAAGTATCTGCCCGTTGTGGAAGAATTTGGAAGTGCTTCCCGCCGTGGCGCTCTCTACTACCTCAATGGCTTCAGGGGCGTCCTCCTCATAGGTGCCTTGTGTGGTGATTATATATCCTATACTATCACAAGTTATAATGCTTGTTAAAACTAGGAATATGCAATAGTAAATCCACTTCATACCAATACACATCATATTTCGCTGCAAAGTTACAATTTTTTTTGCGATATATGCAAGTTTTGATGTGTAAAAAATTAAAACGTCCATTTTTTTGTGCTTAGAGGGAGAATGATGGCTGTTTAAAGCAGAAAAAAAATGTTAGTCTGCTTTTGAGTTCAAAGTTCAACTATTAAGTTGACTTGTAATGATGTGTATGTTCAAATGTTTGCGATATTAAAATTCATGCTTTGCTCTATCTTTAATTCTATGCGAAAACAATTCATCCGTAATACATCAGGAATGGAATACAAATGATTGTTCAGCATGTCAGTTAAAGCATTACACGGTCGTAAATAATCTTCTTTCTCAATATGTAATGAAGGAATTGGATCAGCGAGTTGTGCAGTAAACCAACGGCATCCTTTATATGTTATATTTTTTTCCTCCACACAAAGCAGATTTAGCATCGAATCAAATCGGGAACTATAATATCCATCTTCTGGCATAGTGCGAACGGAATGATCTCCATAATAATTATAGCTCATTTTGACCAGAAGCCATGTATCACTATCATATTGAGACATCGTCGAGATGTGTTTCCTTTGTTCATGAATATTTCTTAGATCCATGTACATTTGTTGGGTAGCATTACATAGCGATATGTTCAACTCGCCTAATCGCTGTTGTTCGCCATTTGTACCAATGTACATTTGGTTTAAGTATCTCCTGCGTTTCTCTAAAAGTTTTATTAGCATATTTCGCTGCCTGTCTGTGAGGAGTCCATCATAGAAATAGTTTGTATCCCAATTGGCTACTTCTATGATGCGTTCCTCACATTTTAGCAGATGTTGGCGGAGATATTGAATCTTCCGTTCCGACAAATTGTTATTTTTGCTTGTTATCTTCATGCCGTTCTTTCTTGAACAACTTGTCAATAAACTCTTGTACGCTGTGTCCAGGTTGCGGACACGGGTCTTCAAATACTGTTACGGACATAACGATATAATTTATAGGTTAAACGACCAAGTATTTCGCCAAAAAAGGCGAAGCCGAGCGGGATAAGCACGACGCAAAAATAGAAAAACGCGCCTGAACTTAACCATGAGAAGGGCTTCATCTGCTCAAACTGGTTGTAAGTGGCAAGAACAGAATCTACATTCGCACCCCATGCACAAAACATCAAGTAAATAACGCCAAGGAGCAGACCACCCATAAAGCATACCTTCGCGACGTTTGCTTTCTTATTTGTGACGTTTGCTTTCGCATTTGCCGCAAACAGTTCTGCTACTTGATCATCCGAAGCTTCTGAAATGACGTGATAGATGTTCATCATGTCGGCATACAATAGTGCGGTATCTTCAGGCAAATATGGGATAATAGCATCCATCGCTTCGCCAAGCGATTCTTTATCTGACAGTTCACTTGCAGGCGCTTGCATTTCGAATTCATCCTTTAAAAATTGAGTAAACTCTTCTGCCAACATATTATCTTTAAAAATGTTTTCCCCTTCGCGATTGATACTTATGCCTTCCTCCACAAGATAGTCATAAGTCTGCAATAAGTCTTTTGTTATTTGTTGCGAACTAATCATACGCTTTACTGATTTAATAGGTTAGTGAAATAATAATCAAATTGCTCCAAATCACTATACCAAGCGCTGGATGAGGGATGGTATGGATTAATGAGTACGATAGGGTGTTGCACACCGGGTACATTCATATGGCATACATAGTACTCTGTTTCCTGTAGTTCTTTCAAGTCCACGAGATACGGATTGCGCTCTTTGAGAGCGGAATTGATCACGCTACCCCAGACGATGATGATGTCAGGTTGTAACTGTTGTACAACTTCTGTAAATGCCGCAAAATCACGTTCCGACAAGTCTGACCGCGATGTCTCGCGGAACGAACCATTCGTGGCGGGTAAGAATAACTGCACATAATTGGTGAAAGCCATGTGCTCCCAGATTGTATCATAATCATCTGTACCAAGATGCTTGCCCATATATGTAGCAAAGCGTTGGTACGTTGTGGGTGCATCCTCCACGCAATAACTCGGTTCTAAATGAAGCTGCTTGCCGGCTGGTTTGTACTCCGGACATTTGTTGTCATACTCAGAAGAGTCCTTCAAGATAACGCTGGTACATGAGGCAAAGAACGGACATTCCACGCGGTTGCAATAGAAGCTTGCGCCTAGCACTAAGATCTTCTTGCCTCGAATTCCTATTCCTTCCTTGTAATGATCTCCCACATAGGGTTCAAAAAATACTTTCTTTTCCATAGCCTAGTTATTAAAGAGTGAATCTGTTTTTTCTTGTGCATGCCTCTCAATCTCAGGAGTGATACTGTCATGCACAGTTTTGATAGCGGCTGCTATTGCTGCTGCGTCATCTGCATAACCGGCTACCGGTATAAAATCAGGAATCAAATCAACGGGGCAAATCAGATACCCAAGAGCTCCGATAATGATCAGTTTTTGTTGATAGGGCACATCTGGCGATTGCAGCACATAGTAAAGGAGCAACGCCGAATATACGACTTTACGGTTTGCCTTGTTTACTAATGCTTTCACTTTGGTCCAAAACTTGGAGTCAGAATACTCCGATTGATACTCAGCAGTTTGTACTGCGATTTCAAAATTATTACTCATAATTTTACTAATTAATTGCCTTGCGGCGTGTTAAACATAATTAATCTGCGATGGATGCATTAATATCTCGACATAATTGGATATGTATATCGCAACAGTCTAATAGGTGTTCTTTTTGATCAGTAGAGAATTCTTTACAATCATGTGGATAAGAACTAAAGGATTTGACATTTAGGACTGAACGTTTTTGAATTAATCTATTGGTTATAGTTGATGCTTTAATTATCTCTTTGTTCATTTTGTTTATAATAGTTGATAGTTGTCTTGCTGCTTCTTTCGCTTTTTGGGCATTTTCTTTGTTCTTCTTCCTGTTCCTTGTGATTGTGATTGCAGTCACACCTGCTCCTATAGCGGCTATGGCCCAACCTACAACAGGAACAGCGGCAAAGATAGCAGAGCCAGCGGCGACACCACCTCCTCCAGCAGCAATAGCACCTCCTCCTAGCCAAGCTAAAAATGCATTTGTCTCAGCAACGCCAACTAATGTGCCTATAGCTGTTCCTCCGGCTGTTGTTCCAAATGCAGACGCAGCTGCCCATAATGCCGCTTGTCCACCTAATGCTGTTGCTGCACCAATCGTACCCGCAGTCGCTCCTGCAATAGTAGAACCAATGCCATTAATATAGTCAAAAGCATGACATATTTCTCCATTTTCTTCCTTGTTGACCATATTCTGAAACGGTCGAAGGTTCTCTGCTTTATCCAGCATCTTAACAAAGAGTTCGTTATTACTTAATGAACGTATATATTCATTAAACTCATTTAGTACTCTGACGGATGCCTTGCGTTCTTTGTACAACTCAACAATTTTAGTCATCAGTTGTTTTTGCATTACTTCGTACTGCTCAACAACACGTTGATAATTTTTAATTTCTGCTTCTAGAAGTTTTTTGTTGAATAAATCCATAATGTCAATTATTACTGCCGCCTTTTCGACAGGTTTTAGTTAGTAAAAAATAAATATACCGCCACTCGATTTTCGAATGACGGTGCAAAGGTACAGCTTTTAATTTATACGAACAAATATTCTCCTGTAAAACTACTTTACGTAAAGTCGTATATTATAAATTATCCAGCATCTTACGCCAAAAATCTTTTGTATCATCCAATACATATCTGGCTTGTTGTCGTAAATTTACATACGCAAAGCCATTAGAGTCTATAAATACAGCCTCTACTGATGCCCAAGGTATTCCTGTCTTTTTCTTAATATTACTAATGCCACACTTTTCTATAAGTACTGTCATGATAGCAGCAAAATCCACATTCAGTCTATGCCCTTCAACGCCTTTAAATATCCATGCTTTCTCGTAAAACGGCGAAACTTCAATCCAACCTTCTTCCTCAAAACGTAATAGCAAATTTTTGAACATCTCCTTATTTTTAACTTCCTCAAGTAGGGCTTCGAAATTTTTATTATAAAATGCCGTTTTAGGGACTATCTTTTTGGGCTCTGACTTTGGCAGCTGATGGTCTTTAAACCAATCTCTATCGTTTAGATAGTATTTAAATATATCTCGTATTATTTTTGTGGCTACCAAACCTACTTCCTTAATATCTTCGTCTTCATATAACGATATCCAAAATAGCCAATATGTATTGGTGTTAGCATTATCAGTATCTTTGAATCGTTCCGAAAAATCCTTCTCTGGGAAAATATTGTTGAGCACTTGGCACAACCTTTCTTTTATTTCTTTCCATTCCTGTTGAAATAGTTTGACGGCATGGTCATGATCAAAACCATCTTTAGTCATACCTCGGCAACCATAGTAAATTCCTTCCGCAGGCTTCTTGACGTTATATTCAATTAGAAATTCGTAAAATCTGTAACCGTCAGGATTATATAGAGTGTCAACACGATACATTAAGTGATTTGGTAATTCTACATCATGTACATACCCGCGTAATTCACTATTTCGTTCAGGATCATCATCGATTAATTTCATCATTTTGGGAATGTAGGACTTCTCCGATGTTTTTTTAGTGAGATCCTGCCTAAATTCATCATCTTTAGGGAATTTCTTCTTATATTCTGCTGGAGTTAAAACCATAATCTTGGGAGTAGTATGTTTTGATTCTTTATAAGAGAGTGACTATATTTTCTACTTCTTGATGCCATTTTTGTATTGCTTTCATTTTTAGCACATCCTCAAAAGATGGTCTTTCCAAACGCAAAATACGTAGATACTCATATTTAAACAATGCACAAAAAACTAATTTGTAATATGGGCACAAATTCATGTCTCTATTCGAAACTGATCCTCTTGCAATATAATTATCCGCATAACATGTAAAACATAAATTAATGAATGGACATTTGATACAACATTCTTTCTCTGTGTCTGCGCATTTTGAAAAATCAATTTTTTCTAATTCCGCAGATTTTTTATTTCCAGCGACTGATGGGAAACACATGTAGCAAGGATAATACTTTTTCGTCTGGAAATCGAAGGCCTTCATCTCACTTATGTTGCATGACGAACAATATTCGTGTTTATCTAAAGTTCTTGCTATATTATACGTAAAGAAACTGCAAGGTTTAATATGTGGATTTTCTATGTAGTAATCGATTAAGTCTAATAACTGATTATAAAAGTCTGCTTTCATGTTGCACTTAGACCAATCGGTAAACAGCGAAAAATGACAAAGAATATTTCTTATTCCAACTGAATGCAAATATTTAATATTGGAAGCAAAGAACGGAATAGTACTAGGAGTTATTGTCATATTTACCCTTAAATCCGGCCACGTGCTTAGAAAAAAAGGTAGATCAATCAAGTCGAATGAATGAGGACGATTAATGTCATTTGACCTTTTATCCCCATCAAGACTTAACTTGAGAGTTATTTTGTCTTTGTTTTTTATTAGCCATTCTTGTATCTCTCCATGAACAAAGGTTCCATTGGTTGTTACATGGAAATGGTAATAATCATTAAAGTTTTTATTCCATAGAGTCTCACAAAGTTGCTTTATTTTATCATATACAAGAAATGGTTCCCCGCCATGAAGTTTAATCTTTGTTCCGGATTCTGTTTTCGTATTTAGAATTTCCGTAAGTACGCCAATTGCCTCATCAACATCAAGCTCAATATTTTTCTTTTCCCTCTCATAGCAATATATGCATTTCAAATTACATGTTAGATTCGTGGAGATACAAACCTTCCTACTATAAACATGCTCAATTTTCATACCGAATCAGTTACGACAAGCGCCACACTCTATGTAATATTCATATATGCTTTGATGCTAACTATTATCCATACAGATTCCAACATCCAAATTTCTCAATTCCAGCATTAATCTTATTAGAAACTCCTACTTGATTTTTTTGAAGCCATAGTTCAATAACTTGAGGCTGAAATGCGGTTGCTTTCGCTAATTGCGGAGCATTGGATAGTTTTGAATTAGTAGTAAACATAATATAAATTGATTAAATTATGGGTTCAAATAATTTCTTACTTCATCTAAACAGACGAACCCATTAACTGATTAGACAAAGTTATTGAATATAATTTAGTCTTTCAAAGAATTAATTACGTATTTGAATTATCTAATCCCATTTTACGTCTAGGATGAGATAGTATTACTCTTTCTTTATAAACTTAACGATACAATCTATACAGATTGGTTTGCCGGATTGCGGGTCGATAAAGACGTTAGCAGGATGCATATCTTCGAGGTGTAATCTGTCACTAATATAGTTCACTCCATTACCGTCACCATTGTCATGGAAACCTTTTGACGCGGCTAACTCATCTATCTCTTCTTTTGTCGCAAGACGTTAGCACGGTACATAAGGTTGCGTAAGAACTACTCTAAACAAACCATCCGAATCGCGCGTGAAACCGATCACTTTCATCTGGGTTTCCGGGAACAGCGTATTGTGCAGCACGATGGCTTCAAGCGCCTTGCCTAATGTCGCATAGATAGATGTGCGCTCTTTGATGACGGATAGATCTCCTGTGCGATAATACACTTTCGCTTCAGTTTGTTGCGCAATCTTAGGACCAAAAGTAGAAGTTATCCATTTCTCGGATTCTGGTATCCACAGTTTTTTAGCCTCCGCCCATTGTTGCAGCACTTCTTCTTGCTTAGCGTCTATTTCCCAGTTTGTCGGGCTGCCTGTTTTGCATTTAAGAGAAAAGCGACCTGGTTCAAAGCTTGCTCCCGCGTAACAGCAGACGGCATACGCCCCAATGAGCGGCGCACCTCCTGTGCAGAGTCCTGCATGCTCTTGCAAATCAAATCGATGAATGTTTGCTCGTCCATAAAGTATATCGTTTACATAGTTATCAATCAATTGGAGCGTGTGCTCCGAAAAGCCGTTGTAAGTAATAGAGGTGTTGATTTGTTCTTGGCGTGTAGGCCACATATCCTCGGTCAGATTTAATCGATCGGTCGAATCCCACTCTGCTTTTCTGTGGAGCACCTGATTAACAACCTCTACTATCTCCTCGTCTGTCCAACCAATACCTGAACGCCTAAACTCCTCCAACAACTGCGGAGCCCAGCGCGGATCGATCAGCTCGGTCCAGCCTCTGTCTTCCAGATAATTGAGAGCTACGCATATTGCTGTTGGATATTGTTCGTTCATAGTTTTGCTACTTTTGGCTACAAAATTACAAAAAATTTTGGATATCTGCAAATTTAATTTTTTTTAATCTACGTCTTTTTTCAAATCTAACAATAGCCTCAATAGCGTCAACCAACTTGACTCGACTCCTACCCTACGTAGTTGCTTCGATCCAGTGAACGATAAGAAATTGCTTCCATCAAATGTTGCTTCTGGATGTTCTCTGCTCCTGCAACATCTGCTATTGTGCGGGCTACCTTCAAAATGCGGTCATAAGCACGTGCGGATAAGCCTAACTTCGTCATGGAGGCTTCTAACAACTTGTCGCATTGTGCATCTAATACACAATACTGCCGTACCTGTTTAGGTGACATCTGGGCATTGCAATAAATCCCGGTTCCGGCAAAACGTATTTGCTGCACTTTGCGGGCTTTTACGACGCGCTCGCGAATAGTAGCTGAAGACTCGCCCGGCTGGATAGATTTGAGCTTCTCATACGGCACCGAGGCAATCTCGCACTGGATATCTATACGGTCCAATAGTGGTCCGCTGATTTTGGTGAGGTACCGATGAACTTGTGCCGGCGTGCAGGTACAAGGGTGCGCGGGGTTATTTTCACCATAGTGCCCGCAGGGACATGGGTTCATTGCGGCGACAAGCATAAAGGATGCAGGATACTCAACAGAGAGTTTGGCACGGGAGATAGTAATCTTCCGGTCCTCAAGCGGCTGCCTCAGTACCTCTAATGCGCTACGCTTGTATTCGGGTAACTCGTCTAAAAACAGTACTCCGTTATGGGCAAGAGAAATCTCTCCGGGATGCGGATTTTGTCCCGCTCCCGCTAACGCTACATCGGTTATCGTGTGGTGGGGACTGCGGAATGGACGCCTCACTATCAGCGTCTCGGACTCGCGGTCTCCCTTTTTAGTTAGTAAACCGGCAACAGAATGTATCTTTGTCGTCTCTAATGCTTCTTCCAAGGTCAAGGGTGGTAATATGGAGGGCAATCGCTTTGCCATCATCGATTTACCGGCTCCCGGAGGACCTACCATCAACATATTATGACCGCCTGCTGCGGCTATTTCCATCGCTCTACGCACATTCTCTTGACCGCGAACATCCGCAAAATCCAAATCCGTCTGTAAGGCCTCTGTCTGGAATAATGCTTCTGTATCAACGACGGTTGGCTTTAAAGTCTCTGGATCACGAAGGAAATCAATAACTTGTTGCAATGAACTGACGCCATAAACCGATAAACCATCTACGATAGCCGCTTCGCGGACATTCTCTTCCGGCACAATGAGCCCCGCAAAACCTTCTTTGCGCGCACATAGAGCGATAGGCAATACACCCTTAATGGGACGTACCGAACCATCTAAACTCAACTCCCCCATGATGATATAGTCTTGCAAATGAGCGGTTGGCACAATCTCAGCACCTGCCAACTCACCAATCGCGATGGGAAGGTCGTAAGCGGAACCTTCTTTCTTAATATCTGCTGGAGCTAAATTGATGGTAAGGGCACGATGAGGATAGGCTTTGCAGGTCAACTCAATTGCGGCCTTGATACGCTCATAGCTCTCTTTGATAGCTGTATCTGGAAGACCAACTAACGTAAAGTCAAAACCCGGGACTGCATATACCTCTATGGTCACTTTGACGGCATCTATTCCAATAGGAGCGGCGCCATATACTTTTGTCAACATAATGGGACTGTATTAGATTTTGGGCGCAAAGATAATATATTTATCGGATATGAGCAAATAGAAATGCGATTTTTTTATAATTTTGCCGTTAATGCCTCATAATACCGCGGTGATACCGGAATAGCTTTCTGTTGAGGTGCATCTAATTCCGCACTTATTGCACCTTCTTTGTCCTTGCGTAATGCTTTGACATGAGTCGGGTTTATATAGTAAGAGCGCTGACAGCGGACAAAACCGTGTTTGACCATCAGTGGCTCTAATCCCGCCATTGAGGAACGTAATGAATACTCCTTGATTACAGAACCGTCAAGATATTTTATCAGCACATAGTTCTCTTGTGCCTCTATGTACAGTACTGCTGAAGAGGCAATCATGAACTTCACTTGCTTCTGCGAATCTAAAAAACGCATTAGCGAATCATCCTCTACCGGCGTCAACTCTTTCTGTTCCGCATAAACAAGACCTAAGCCGATGGCTAAATAGGAATACAAGTTGACGGCGCCTAACATAACTAAAGTCTTACCCACAACCACATAAAACGGATAATCTGCTATATCGTGGTACATCAGGGTAATGTACATTGCCACAAATAGAGCCATTGTAATTAACTCCACCAATTGCCATAACACCCAAAAGCGAAAATGCGTTGCTGAACTATGAACGATTAACAGGTAAATACCCCGAGACACAATCATCACACCTAATATAATTAAGGTGATAATAGTCACATTAAACCCGTATGGATAATTATGTATCGTCAGGAATGAAACTAACCTTTCCGGCCTGTATAGTATCGTAAATCCCAAGAAGAAAAGAGGCACAATCACCACATACAATACTTGCGATGCGATATTCGTAAAGGCTGAATTTAATCCCAATTTATGCTGGGACGAAAAATAATTGCTTGCCATTTTGTCACTATATTTTGATTTTAATCCCTATATTCCTATTTTCATCAAAAATTATGCCACTATGTCACAGAAATTTGGTCACATGACAAAAAAGCTGTAATTTTGCACCGTCTTACGACAAACATATTTTGATTATTAACTTTTTGAATGTGGTTATTCACTTAATGAACAAGACTATGTTAACAGTATTTGGAGATTCAATTATGAAAAAAGGCATCGTTGAGCGATGCGGAGAAAATTTAGGCATACGTACAACTAATTATGCGCGCATAGACGGAACCGCCGAAAAATGCGAAGAGTGGGTTGCCCGTTACGAACAACGCTTAGGTCCTGACCATATTGTATTGATTGAGTTTGGCGGTAACGACAGTAATTATGATTGGACGGCAATAGCAGCCGATCCGGAAGGAGAACATCATCCCCGAACCCGCATAGAGGACTTTAAAAACATTTATACGCGCATTATACAACAAGTGCGGAGCACAGGTGCTACACCCGTTGTACTGAGCCTGCCGCCTATTGATGCAGAACGTTACTTTAGGTATTTCAGCCATTTCTGGACTGATGACGAGAGGGAGAACGTGATGCATTGGCTGGGCGGCAGTACCAGTCATATTGTCGCGGGGCATGAGGAATATAATCGGGTAATCTACCGCCTTTCTGCCGAACAGGGAGTGCAATTGATTGACATCACTACCGAGCTTGCAACAGATAGAGAATATGTCAACTTCCTCTGCGAAGACGGTATTCACCCCAACGAGCGAGGGCAAGAGAAGATTGCTCAAATCATCTCACGCAACCTCAGTCGAGACGTAAAAGGTGTTGCATAATACCTGTTTTTACGTAAAAAATGAAAAAAATACAACATTTTCTTGCATATGTCAGGAAAATGTTGTACTTTTGTCGGCTCTTTCGTGAAAAGAGCATACCATTAATTAATATTAACCCGGAGCATCGATTCGAGTAATCACAGCTCCATAAAACAACAAAACAAATGGCAACAAAAATTCGTTTGGCTCGTCATGGCCACAAAGACTATGCTTACTACCACATTGTAGTAGCTGACAGCCGTTCACCACGTGACGGTAAGTACATTGAACGTATCGGTTCGTACAACCCGAACTTGAATCCTGCAGGTATCGACCTCAATTTTGAGCGCGCACTCTATTGGATTGAAGTTGGTGCACAGCCTACTGACACTGTACGCCACATCTTGAGCACCGAAGGAGTACTGCTCATGAAGCACCTCAAAGGTGGTATCGCGAAAGGCGCTTTCGATGAAGCTGCCGCCCAGAAGAAATTCGACGCTTGGAAAGCTGAGAAAGATGCTAAGAACGGCAAAATTAGCAAAGACGAAGCCAACAAAAAGCTTGAAGCTGCTAAGAAGCTCCACGCGCAAGAGGTAGAGACCAATAAGGCGAAAGCCGAGGCACTTGCCGCTAAGCGTAAAGCTGAAGCTGAAGCTCTTGCTGCTGCTGCCGTTGAGGCTGCTAAGGAAGCTGCTGCCGCTGAGGCAGAGGCTAATGGTGAGGCTCCCGCTGCTGAAGCAGAAGCGTAAACTTGCAATGTGCCGATATACCGGACCTTCGTTATAACGGCATATTGGAAAATTACTGAGAAAGCGACCAAAAGTCGCTTTTTTTATGCAAAAAAAAGAATTATTTGCATATATGCAAAATTTGTAGTACCTTTGCACGTTTATATTGCCTCATATGCAAATAGGACTAAATAAATATCTGCATGAGATTAAAGACACCTTGTGGCTTATTTTACTGCAGGGATTGAATTATCTGATACCGCTTTTCATATGGCCGTATCTAATGGTGACTTTAGGTGCGGATGGGTTCGGAAGAATAAGCTTTGGGTTAACCGTTGCGCAATTGTTGATGTTGTTGGTGGACTTCGGCTTTAATTGGACGGCTACAAAGATAATCAGTCAAAATAAGGATAACCAACAAATCATTGATTATACTTTTAGCACTACTATGGCGGCTAAACTTTGTTTATTAGCATGTAGTGCAATCATTTTGGGCGGTCTTATGTGTATGCCTAAGTTCGCTATATACCGTTGGGTATTACTAATATTCTTCATTATGGTATTAGGCAATACTTTTACCTATGTTTGGCTGTATCAGGGGTTCGGACACATTCGGGAAGTGTCTATTGTAACTGGAGTTATCAAAATCATGGTACTGCCCCTGACATTTATTTTTGTCCATGACATGGGAGATTTATGGAAAGCAGCCCTGATATTAAGTATTGTCCATCTCATTAGTGGTGTTGTCATGACCATATGGACCAATTGCCGCCATTGGGTACATTGGGTAACGGTTGGCAGAAAAGATATCTTGGCGACTTGCAAAAATAGTTTTCCGATATTTCTTTCCAATGCCGTAGGAAGCGTCTATACCTTGTTATTCGTCTTCTTACTGACTTATTTCGCATCTCCTGTCGAAGTAGGGAAATATGCAGCAGTAGAAAAGATTATTCGTGCAGGGTGCTTCTGCTTGTTAACGCCGATTATACAGTCCTTTTATCCCAAAATAAGCCAAATGGCGATTGGTAGCAAACAAGAGGCTTGTCGATTAATTACCAAGATTATAATGGTGATTATACCTATTTTGGGAGTTTTTGGAGGAATGTTGTTCTTTGCTTCGGATTGGCTGATGCAATTATTGGGGAAGGATTATGAAGGAACTCAAGTGATTTTTAGAATTTTAGCATTTGTGCCTATCTTTATTGCGATGGGTGGAGTGACCGGCCAATTAGGATTATTGGCTATCGGCAATGAACAGGATAAAAAATATTTTAGTAGAGTATATGTGTTTTCAGCATTCTTTGCCCTTGCGGGTATATTGGCATTATCCCAAGGACTGAATGCAATACTCACAGCGTGGTTGTTATTTGCGGTGGAACTGATAACAATGTTAGTTATGTGCACATTATATTACAAGAGAATAGTAATCGCAGAATGATGATATATCCATGATTAGCCTTGTTGTCATATGTTTCATTATCTTCATAGTAGGCTACTACTTCTCTAAACGTGCAATTTTTTCTCCGGCTGTAGTGAGCAGTTTGCTATGGGGAGGGACGGTATTGTTATATCTCTTGCTTTATCGCGAATGTGCCTTGCCGATGCTGGGACATAAGTTCGTTATGGGGGCTGCCTTATGGATAATCTCTTTTGCCGTAGGTTCCTTATTACTGCAAACTACTAAGTTGAAACCAATCTACTCCGCCGAATGTAGTGGAAGTGTTATGAATTTTTTCTTTGCACTGAGTTTATGTTGTGTGCCTTTGCTGATAGAGCATTTAATGAGTGCGTTATCATCCGGATTGACTTCATCGTGGGCATATAATCTAAGATTGTCGGCTTTAGGTATGAATGAACAAGGTGAAGTTTACACGCCTATATACTACTATCTATGGGTGGCGACTTATATACTGTCCCTCATGAAAGCGGATAAGAAAACATGGTACCAGCCTGTTATCATGGGACTCTTGTTATTACTTTTTGCTGTGGTGATGATGGCAAAGCTGAATATATTGATATTCTTCGTGATAACATTGTTCTTGCTACACTACAAAGGAATCTTGAAGATTGGACAAATTGTGGTCGGTGGAGCATTGATGGTAGGGGTTATGATCTTGCTATTTGCTATAAGACAAGATTCTGATACTTCTGTGTTGGAGACTATTATTGACATGGTAGATATATATGCACTGCGTAGTTGTGCTGCGTTTGAAACATTGCTTCCTGCCTCATCGGCTCATTGGGGGGAGAATGTCTTCCGAATTGTCTATGCCATTAAATATAAATTAGGCTTCTCACCTATTGAACCGATCGAGACGATGTTACCTTGGATATCCGAACCGGCTGAGACGAATACCTATACTTGTATGTATCCTTTCTACAAGGATTTTGGATTTGCAGGAATTGCTTTTTTCGGTTTCTTGGAAGGCGCAGTATTAGGATGGCTCTTCCGTATGCACCAGAAAGGAAGTCAATATTGCACCGCGTTATATGCCTATCTATTCTATTGTGTTGTGATGCAGTTTGATAGCGAATTGATGGTTACGATATTATCAGCGCATATCAAGTTTGCTATCATGATATGGCTACCCTTTGTGGTATCTCGGTATCATTTGTTGGATATCCGTCCTTTATCCCGTCTGAAATGAGTGAATATTTATTCATATTAGTGCTATATCGTTGCACTTTAGAGCAATCTAAAGCGTGGCATGGATTATCTGTTTTATTGGAAAAGGGTGAAATAGGTAGAGACAATATCTTTATTCGGGACAATACGGAGCACAATATCTACTTAGCTGAAGCCTATAATAACGGTCTTATTGAAGCTCAGAAAAGGGGACTGAAAATGGTAGTCCTATTAGATCAAGATACTGTTCTTACTACATCTTATTTTGAGAAATTGCGCAGTTTAAAAGAGGATGATTCTGTATGGGCTCCGACATTAGTTGCGCACTCAGGCGAGCAACTCTCACCCTACTATTATTCTGGCACTTGGGGACCGTGGTGGTCTAAACATAAGACGCCTGATAATAATGATCTTCCGATGGTGTTTAATTCTTGTTTGGTGCTACCGTTGGGTGTCTGCCGCCTAATAGGAGGTTTCAACCGAAACTACCCTATGGATTATTTGGACTTTGATACGTGCCGCCGTTTGGTAAAAGCCGGAGTCGAACTTAAATCTTTAGGAGTAACCTTAGAGCATAATCTGTCTATGGCAGATAAATCAAACTATGTCTCTAAAGAAAGGTATATCCTTTTCCTTGCTGCTGAAAAACAATACGCGGCCGATTTAGGCTGGCGAGCACAAATAGCCTATCGGCTTCGATTAGCGCTACGAGCAATTAAATGGACTATTATCCGTCATCAATACTGGCAGGAAACATGGAAATCAATGTTTGTATAATACACTATAACTCACAAGACACCATTGTCTGCTTGGAGAGTTTAATGAGGCAAACTTGTCCCTGCCGCATTGTGTTAGTCGATAACCACTCTACCGATGGCTCGATAACTCATTTGGAACAGTATATCGCGGATAAAACAAATATTGTCTTACTTAAAGCACCCGTCAACGGAGGCTTTGCTGCAGGCAATAATCTTGCTCTCCGTTGGGCGAAAAAAAATACTCCGGACTCATGGAATCTGCTGCTAAATAACGATACCTATCTTCCCGCTGATTTTATAGAAAAATTAACATCCGTAGCGAAAAAAAATCAAATAGAGACCAACTCCCTCTTTGCTTTAGGAGCGACAGAGTACAAATACGGGACAGAACAGAAGAACCATTCTGGAATCCATTATATCAGTTTGCCGACGGGGTTAGCTATGACACAAACTGGGTGGCTGAGAAAACCGTATATCTGCGGTGCCTGCCTACTGCTCAATCCGGCAGCACCTCTTCTGAACGAAACGTATTTTCTCTATTTCGAGGATGCTGATTATGGAGAATTGCTCCGGCAACATGGCTATCAGCTGCTTACCACAGACGAAACCCATTACTACCATAAAGTTGGAGGTTCTACACGACTCAATCCCGATAAATTGCGCATTGAATATACAAGTTTATGGCATTTCTATGACCTGCATTATCCGAAGTGGAAACCTATAGTCAAGTTGTTTAGAGTGATAGAAAACGTTTTTCGCGGCAGATGGGAGGTCGTGAAGATTATTAAGGATACTTATAACCATAAAAATAATGAACCGAAATCAAGTTATACTCATTAATGGTCGATTCTTATCGCAGCAGATGACTGGCGTTCATCGCTATGCCTATGAAATATGCTGTGCCCTTCACCAACAAGGGGTTCCGATTAAAGTCTTGACTCCCGACTATATTCAGGAACAATACCAATGCCCCTTTGAGGTCGTCAAGATTGGAGGAAAAGGATCACATTGGTGGGAACAAGTCACCCTCCCTCGTTATGTCAAAAAACATTATGGAGGCCAACGACTGCTTTCCTTAACCGGACTTAGCCCGATTATCTATCCCCATAATATCTTGACCATCCATGATGTGTCCTATTTGGTTGAACCTAAGTGGTTTAGTATGGCATATTACTACTTATATAAAATCCTAACCCCGATTGCCGCACGTAAAGCTGAAAAGATTATTACAGTTAGCGAGTTCTCAAAACAAGAGTTAGTCCGATACCTGCACTTGCCGGAGGAAAAAATAAATATCGTTTATTGTGGTGCTCGGAAATGGGAAAAAGCACCGGGGAAAATAGATGAGAAATATATCTTATCGGTATGTTCCATGGATCCGCGCAAAAACCTTAAACGCCTTTTAGAAGCCTATTTGAAAGCCGACGTCGATTATAAACTCTACTTGGCGGGGGGTACCTATGCCGCCTTTGCAGACAATGATATTCAGCGCTATCGTCAAAACAAAAATATTGTCTTCTTGGGGTATGTAACCGATGATAGACTCCAATTGCTATATCGGTGTGCGGAGGCGTTTGTCAATGTGTCACTCTATGAGGGCTTTGGTATCCCGAATATAGAAGCAATGCAGCAAGGGACTCCGCTCTTGCTATCGGACATCCCGGTATACCACGAGATTTGCTCTGAGGCGGCTCTCTATGTTGACCCTAATGATACAACGGCGATTAGTCGGGGTATTGAGCGTATTGTAAAGGACGAAGATTTACGCTCCCGACTAACGGAGAAGGGAGAATCTCTATATAAGAAATATAATTGGCCTACATCGGCAAAACAAATAAAAGATTTATATGAAGACTAAGAAGATAGCGCTGGTTGGCAATAGCGCATTAACCATGCTGAACTTCCGTTTGGGCGTTATGACCGAACTGAGCAAAACTTATGACGTAACGATGATTACGCCTAAGGACTGCGATACCGCTATCCTCGCTAAACGTGGCATTCACTTTATCCCGATTGATGTGGATTGTAAGGGACTAAACCCGTTTAGAGACCTTAATTTAGTTCATGTCCTAAATCGTATATACCGGCAAGAACACTTTGATTTTGTCTTCCATTATACCATTAAACCGATTATCTATGGTTCCTTTGTTGCTGGAAGAGCTGGTATTCCTTTTATATCCATTGTCACAGGATTAGGCTACTCCTTCATCCGGCGCAATTGGCTTTTTCATCTCTCCCGCTTGATGCATAAATGGGCGCTGAAGAAAGCTGACTCGGTCTGGTTCCTCAATCAAGACGATTGTGATTCCTTTGTCAACTGGCATATCGTTGACAGAGACCATACACATGTCATTCACGGCGAAGGTGTTAATACCGATTTGTTTACGGCGAAACCGAAAATGGACAATGTCTTTCGCTTCTTATTTTGCGGACGCATGCTACGTAGTAAAGGCGTTGAATTATATGTAGAAGCAGCAAGAAGACTGAAACACGAATATCCCGAAGTGGAGTTCCAGTTATTAGGCCCCCTTGATTCACCCAATCCTGATGCCATTACTCCAGAGGAAATAGAAACGTGGATTAAAGAAGGCTATGTGTCCTATTTGGGGGTTACTAAGGATGTTCGCCCATACCTTGAAAAATGTTCTTGTATGGTATTGCCATCCTATTATATGGAAGGCGTTCCACGCTCACTCATGGAGGCGGCCAGTATGGAACGCCCGATTATTACTACGAACTCTGTCGGCTGTAAAGAGGTCGTCGAAGATGGCGTTAATGGGTTCCTCTGTGTGAAACGAAACGTAGAGAGCCTCTACCAAGCGATGCATAAAATGCTCTCTTTAAGCGAGGAAGAATTAAATGCTATGGGCTCTAATGGCAGGAAATTAATGGTCGCTAAGTTTGATGAGAAAATTATTCTCCAAGAATATGTTCAATATCTCAATCGTTCTATATAAACCCGACAAACTGCAAGTGATAAATCTTTTGGAGACGTTGCTGCAATCGCAATTTCTTCATAAAATTTATCTCATAGACAATTCTCCTAATCCGGTGGAGAATTGGCAGTTTTCATCGGACAAAATTGTTTATCAGTGGAACGATGGAAAGAACCTTGGCTATGGTGCAGCGCATAATATTGCCATTCGCGAATCGGTATTTGATGATATTGCCTTCCACTTGGTGATGAATGCCGATATACTTGTTCAGCCTAAAGACCTTGATAAACTCAATCTTTTTATGCGGCAGAATTATGAGGTGGGTTTGGTACAGCCTAAAATCCTCAATCCGGATGGCACGGTCCAGCATGTAGCCAAACTCTTGCCACGCCCTTGGGATGTGTTCGCACGCCGTTTTCTTCCCGCGGCTTGGACGCGGAAAAGCAATGAACGATATGAGCTGCAACGGAATAAAATGGGACAATTAGTCAATGCCGATTACCACCTTTCCCTGAATGTTCCTTATCTCAGCGGTTGCTTCATGTTTTTAAGAACCAAAGCGGTTCTTGAAGCGCATCTCTTTGATGAGAGGTACTTTATGTATCCCGAGGATATAGACTTAACGCGTAGTATTCATCGAAACTTTTTAACGCTATTCCTGCCGAATATCACCATCGTTCATAATCATGAAAAAGGGTCCTACAAAAGCTTTAAGCTCCTATGGATTCACATTGTTAATATGTGCCGCTATTTCAATAAATACGGCTGGCTTTTTGATAAAGAACGCCGCGTAATTAACCGTAAAACAATAGACCAACTGCCATGAAACTTTTCCTTTTTGCTATCTACTATGTCCTCTGTTTAGGAAATTCCTTTACTTACTTTCACGATTGTCCGGCTATGTTGACAGAAATAGCCGCTTCACAAGGCGATTCCCTTGTTGTGCGTGCCGAGACAGTGGGCGGATATTCCTTTTACCGTCACCTGCATGACCTCAACTCCATTAGTGCCATCGAGGCACGTACATATGACTATGTCTTCTTGCAAGACCAAAGTCAAGCCGCTGCGCGCTATGCCTCTGACCGTAAACGGTATCGTCAGTTGCTACAAGACGCATGGGATCTTGTCCGCCGAATTCGTATATACAGCCCCGATGCCCATATCTTTATAGAGCGTACGTGGGCGTATAAGGGCAATAATAATGGGGGATTTGAGTCTTTGGAAACATTCGATAGGCTCCTCGCTGACGGAACACGACAAGTAGCCCGTAAAACCCGGACATCGCTTTCACCTATCGGAGAAGCGTTTATGATATGTCGTTGGGAACGCTCGGATATTAACCTCTTTGAAGAGGACCTTAAACACCAAACAGCTTATGGATCCTATCTGAAGTCATGCATCAACTACCTTGAGATGGTGCAGCGACCGTTTGTGGAAAATGCTCCAACTCTTGATTTAGACGAGGAAAAATGTGCATATCTTCGAAACTTAGCTGAGCGGGTTGTGTTGCAATGAAAACATTACTCCTCTTATTACTCCTCTCAGCAGTCAATATCGATGGAATTATCGAGGATATTTATAACCAACTTACAGAGTTGGAGTACACCGATTATGAAGAATTGCAAAATACTCTCTATGAGTTAGCAGACCACCCGATTGACCTTAACCACACTTCGGAGCGTGAACTTCAGCGGATTCCTTTTTTGACATCACTCCAGATAGACAATATCCTCCTTTATGTCCATGATCATCCCATGGAGGGGACAACTGAACTATATCTCGTTCCGGGGTTCCGTGAATATGAAGTACTTAACCTCTTGCCTTTTGTTACGGTTTCTGCTGCAAAAGTGGATGATAAAATGTATGCTCGGGAGGTCTTTCAATATGCAGGGCACGAAATTAACCTGCGCGTTGATACCCGTAGATTGGAAGATTTTAAGGGAGATCCGGTCTATATTCAAGGCAAATACAAATTTAATTATGCCAATCGTGTGCAATTCGGAGCCGTGTTGAGACGTCCGGCTGGGGGAGATGGACAGGACATCCGATATGGTGAGTATCTGCAGCTCAATAATATCGGTATTCTTCGGGAATTTGTTGCCGGTGAGTTTCAAGCGCAGTTTGGAACAGGTTTGGTTTTTAGTAATGTTTTTCATCTTGGTAAAAAGAACTATGTCCTTAACATCGGTACTAAACGGGAAGGACTCACGAAATACACTTCCCCGGACGGCGCGGGATTGCAAGGGGTGGGAGCTACGCTGGAATTTGGCGATGCCCATAAAGCCCTTATCAGTACATCTGCCCTCTATTCTATTAAACGTGCTAATGATTCTATTATCCTTCATAACATCGGCGCCAATGTTACCTTAACGCACAATAATTTTAAGATAGGACTTACCTTAAACGAGAAGATTTACTCCGATTCCATCGGATATTTTCATGAACCCGAATATACTCGTACCTACTTTCATGGTACTCGTCAAGCCGTCCTCGGTCTTAATGCGCGATACCATTGGCAGTGGTTTGATATCTTTGGCGAAGTCGCAGCAGCGCAAAATACCCGTTGGGGTGTAGGAATAAATGTCGGGGCACGCTTCAGCCCGGTTGAGACTGTTGGACTTGTATTACTTTACCGTTACTACTCCCCATACTTTGATAATATAGATGGATATGCCTTTTCGGAGACCGATCGGTTACATGATGAAAACGGGGGCTATGTCGGTATTGAGTGGAAGCCCGCCTACTGGAGAATTGCTGCTTATGGTGATGTGTTCTATTTTAGTGGCGTTAAATACGGCATTCCTTTTGCTCCGTCTATAGGCTATGACACCTATCTGGAGGCACAATGGTTGCCTCAAAAAGACTACTGTATGCTTTGGCAACTTCGCGCACGGGAAAAAGGAATGACGGGCTTGTACTCAGTACGCTACCAATTTAATATTACCAAAGGGCAGTGGCGCTTCAGAACGCAGGCGGATGCCAATATGGCGAAAGATAAGGAGGGTACCTTGACTTGGGGCGCTTCTGTTTATCAAGATGTACAATATATTTTTCATTTTCCGCTTTCCATCACAGGACGGTTACAGGCTTTTCATGCCAAGGAATGGGCGAATAGAATCTACACATTTGAGAATGATGTCCTATATGGTTTTTCCATTCCTGCTTTATATGGCCAGGGGCTGCGGGCGTATATCAATATGAAGTACCAACCCGTTGACAGGTTGGCACTATATTTGAGAGTTAGCAATACTTTCTATTATAATCGTTTACAATTCGGCACTGACTCTCCTACGCAAACGGATATTCATTTATTAGCGCGAATTAAATTATAAGATTAGGCGTTGCTCTTTCTGTTGAGCAACAACCAAAGCGTCAAAATCGTGGTATGGATCAATCATGCCGTGATCTAAGTCCAGTTCTTCAATCCGTGCCATCTCCTCGGCGCTCAAGTCAAAATCTAAACTGTTGAAATTTTCTGCCATACGTGCCTTATGCACCGACTTAGGAATGACGACGATGTCCTGTTGAGTCAGAAATCGTAAGGCTACCTGAGCAGCCGTTTTTCCATGAACTGAACCAATCTCGGTCAGAACAGGGTGGGTGAATAATCCGTTCTTACCCTCTGCCATCGGTGCCCAAGCGGTTACAATGGTATTGTAGCGCTTACAGATGGCTCTATTAGCTTTCTGCTGACAGAATACAGAAGTCTCTATTTGATTCACTGCGGGCACAATCTCCACATTGTCTGCTAAGTCGGGGAATCGGTCATAGTAGAAATTGGACACCCCTAACGTCCTTACTTTGCCCGCCTTGAGGGCTTCTTCCATAGCACGATAGGTGCCATAGTAATCACCATAGGCGCGGTGAATGAGTAATAAATCCACATAATCGGTCTGTAATTTGCGAAGAGATTCGTCTATTGAACGCTTGGCTCGTTCATACCCGGAATTGGAAACCCAAATCTTGGTGGTCAGAAACAAATCTTCTCGATGAATACCCGAAGCGCGCCAACCTTCGCCGACACCTTCCTCGTTGCGGTATATTTGAGCCGTATCTATGGCACGATAGCCTACCGCTATAGCATCTTGAACACAGCGAGAACATGCTTCTGGAGCAATCTTATAGACTCCATAACCGATAAGAGGCATCGCAACACCATTGTTGAGCGTAATTGTAGATTTCATAAATTTGAATGCTTTTATTGGATTAAAAGATAAAAGTGGTGCAAAAATACATTTTTTTTTGCACATGTCCAAGAATTTTTATACTTTTGTAGCCGATTTGGTTAAAAACAGATATTATGTTGAAAAACATCTTAGCTATTACCGGTAAACCCGGATTGTTTAAGCTTATCAGCCGTGGTAATAACATGCTGATTGTTGAATCTTTAGTGTATGGTAAACGCTTGCCGACTTATGCCCGCGATAAAATTGTGTCATTAGCCGATGTATCGATGTACACAACCGGAGATGACATCCCCTTGAGCGAGGTATTGACCAAATTAGGCGCTAAAGAAAAACTCAAACCCGTGACCATGGACTTAAAGAAAGCTGATAATGATGCGTTGAGAGTTGCTTTTGCCGAGGTCTTGCCGGACTTTGATCGCGACCGCGTGTATCCTTCCGATATCCGTAAATTATTCTCCTGGTATAATATCCTGATTAATGCCGGTATTACCGACTTCACTGTAGAAGAGGGAGAGACCGAGGAAGAACCTAAAAAAGATTGATACTTAGCGATATATTGAATATCATCGAGTCTGCTGCGCCCTTGAAGTGGCAAGAACAATGGGATAACTCGGGGCTGCAAGTAGGTGATTTAAACGCGAATATTCAAAAGGCGTTATTGACCACAGACCTCACGGAGACGGTGGCCAATGAGGCTATTTCATGTGGCTGCCAACTCATTATCAGCCATCATCCCTTACTCTTTCATGGACTCAAACACCTGACGGGCGCGACCCCGCAGGAGAGGATTGTTGAAACCGCGCTTAAAAACGGTATTGCCATCTACTCCTCTCATACCGCCATGGATAGTTACATCCATGGAGTTAGTGGCCGTATGGCGGAAAAGATAGGACTGACCCGGTACCGGATCTTAGTCCCTTCCGTGACCTATGGGGATGAAGTCGGCTTGGGCGTCATAGGGATTCTCCCGCAAGCCGTTAAAACGGTTGACTTCGTGCAGCATGTCAAGACTGTTTTTGGCGCGCAATGGATTCGCTATACCGAAGGTAAAAACTCAGTTCAGACCGTTGCTCTATGCGGTGGAGCCGGCGCTGAGTTCGTTTCCGAAGCTATCCGGCAAGGAGCTGACGCCTATATCTCTGCTGACTTTAAGTACCACGATTTGCAGGCTGTCGCAGACCAATTAGTGGTCATTGACATGGACCATTGGGTTTCAGAGCATTTTACTCGCGAAATATTCCAAGAATTATTGGCGGGAAAAGTTGAAACCATTATTTCTAAAGAAGACAGAAGTCCGATTAAAACACTATAAATATATATTACTATGGCAAAAGAAGTAAAAGAAATGACCGTAGAAGAGAAACTCAAAACTCTCTACGAACTGCAGCAAGTTGACTCGAAGATTGATGAGTTGCGTATTCTCGCCGGAGAACTCCCCCAGGAGGTGAAGGATATGTCCGACGAAGTAGAAGGACTGCAGACCCGTCTCAGCAATATCAATGCCGAGATTAAAGAGTGCGATGTTCAAATCGCCGATCGTAAGGTGAAGATTGATAATGCCAAAGCTGCTATCGCCCGCTATAAGGAGCAGCAGGATAATGTGCGCAACAATCGTGAGTTTGATAACCTTTCTAAGGAGATTGAGTATCAAGAGACCGATATCGAGTTGAGCCAGAAGAATATCCGTCGCTACGAAGAGCAGAAAGAAGCCGCTGTCGCCGAGAAAGACCGCACTACCCAAGCTATCACCGAGAAGAGCGCTGACCTAAATCAGAAGAAGGAAGAGCTCGATAAAATCCTCCAAGAGACCAAAGCCGAAACCGACACCCTCATGCTTCAAGCGGCAGAGTTGGAGAAGAAGATTGACGAGCGGCACTTAGCTGCCTTCAAAAGGATCCGCAAAAATGCCCATAACGGATTGGCTGTCGTTAAAGTAGAACGCGACTCTTGTGGTGGTTGCCACGCTAAGGTTCCGGCACAAAGACAATTGGATATCCGCTTGCATAAGAAGATTATCGTTTGCGAGTTCTGCGGACGTATCCTCGTCGATAGCGAAATGGTGGATAAGAAAAAGTAAACTTAAACCCAATATGGTCTAATGACCGATTTGGGTTAAAATAAGCTCAATTGATCGTCCACAGGTTTAGAGGATTCCGGAACGGAAGCATCTATCTCAATCGGGACATCTAAAACGGAAGGAACATCTGCTGCGGCGGGTGTTTCTTTGTTTTCATCGGGATTTTCGGAAGCCTCTGCTGGTTCAGGCTCCGGCTCCGGCGTTATATCATTGATGGCGGATACCTCCAAGGTCGTTATTCGTTTGCCTTTTGCTTTTGGGGACTTGGCATCGATAAAATCCTCCATGTTGATAATCATTTTTTCCCTGTTTTCATCGGCATAAATGACCTCAAAGACAGGAGCATCCTTGTCGGTTAAAATAGTGATGGAACTGTCCTTGTTGTCGCCCAGGAAGTTTTGAACTTTTGCCGTGGCGTCAAAAGTGAATCGTTTGCCGTAGTAATACCCTAACTCCGCATTCCACATTGCCAAGGTCCATATCTTCTCTGGTGCAAACTTCTCAATCCGTAACCAACCTGCTTCAAAGTGCGCCGTTTCTTCAAACGTGTTGAGATAATAATCTCCATTAGGCATGATTACCAATATCCGGTCTTCCTCTTGGAATTCACCGAGATACGTGCCTTGCCCGTCGTAATTGATACGAAGCACATCGGGGTCGAACCATACCTTGCGACCGCCTAAGGTCGAATGACCTTTTTGCTTGAGGGTGATTGCCTTTATTTCGTATTTCGTGAGTAAATTGCCTTTGGCGCTGCGGCTCTTGACGGCCAACTCGGAAAGGTCCTTGTAGGATTCCATTTTCTTCAAATGAAGTGCCGGCTTTAGCGCTACTTTTATCACTTCAGCCTCTCCGTTGGGGTTGGCGGTGAAATAAACAACCTTACTGCCTTCTTTGCCTTGTGTCAAGTCGTATTCTTTATCTTTCGCTACCCCCGATACATAGAAGCGCTTCATGTAATACGCCCCCTTCTTACCGTCGCGATACACTACATTATAAATTGTGCGGGTGTCGTTCTTCTTGAATATATCCACATGCAGAATATCCGTGCCGATAAATATCTTGTCCGCCACTTTGGTAATCTTGTATTTACCATCTTTGTGGAAGATAATAATGTCGTCTAAATCGGAGCAATTGCATAGGAACTTATCTTTCTTGAGACCGGTCCCGATGAAACCTTCTTCGAGATTGATATAGAGCTTTTCATTCGCTTCGACAACGGTCTTGACATTGATGGATGCGAAATTGCGCACCTCGGTCTTGCGAGGGTAGCGCTCGCCATACTTGGCTTTAAGATTTTCAAACCACCGTATAGTGTACTCCGTGAGATGAGCGAGATTTTTCTCGCACGCCTTTATCTTACGCTCCAGCTCCTTCATCAGCTCATCCGCTTTCTTGGCATCAAACTTCGTGATGCGAATCATGCGAATCTCAAAGAGCTTCTCTATATCCTCTGTACGAACCACGCGAATGAGTTGCAACTTGAACGGCTCTAACGCTTTGTCCACAAAGGCTATTAACTTCTCTTTGTTGGGCGCCTCCTCGTAGCCTTGTTCCTTATAAATGCGGTTCTCAATAAAGATGCGCTCCAAGGAGGTGTAGAAATACTGCTCTTGTAACTCCGACTTCTCTATCTCTAATTCCCATTTGAGCAACTCTTTGGTGTGCTCCGTGGACATCTTCAAGAGCGTCGTGATATTGGTGAAAATCGGTTTCTTGTTCTCAATAACGCAACAGTTCGGTGAGATAGACGTCTCGCAATCCGTGAAGGCATATAAAGCATCTATCGTCTTGTCCGACGAAGCGCCCGGAGCAAGTTGAACAACCACTTTTGCCTCGTTCGTCGTGAAATCGTCAACTTTGCGAATCTTTATCTTCCCCTTCTCCTGAGCTTTGATAATGGTCTCTATAATCTTGGTCGAAGTGGTACCATAGGGCACTTGGCTGATGATAAGGGTCTTATTATCATCGGCTTTCGTTATTTTGGAGCGCAACTTAATGCTTCCCCCACGCTCACCGTCATTATATCGGCTGACGTCAACTTCGCCGCCCGTCGGGAAATCCGGATATAGTTGAAACTCTTCACCGCGTAAATAGGCCAATGACGCATCGCATAACTCGTTGAAATTATGCGGCATAATCTTAACGCTTAGGCCTACGGCAATACCTTCGGCACCTTGGGCTAAGAGTAGGGGAAACTTAATCGGTAGATTGATGGGCTCTTTCTTGCGACCGTCATACGACAGCATCCAATGGGTCGTCTTGGCGTTAAAAACCGTTTCGAGGGCGAACTTACTGAGCCGGGCTTCTATGTAACGAGGAGCGGCTGCACCATCTCCCGTCAGGATATTTCCCCAGTTCCCTTGACAATCAATCAGCAAGTCTTTTTGCCCCAATTGCACCAACGCATCACCTATCGACGCATCACCGTGAGGGTGATATTGCATGGTCTGACCAACGATATTCGCCACCTTGTTGTACTTGCCGTCATCGACCATCTTCATTGCATGAAGGATACGGCGTTGCACAGGCTTAAGACCGTCCTCTATTGCTGGGACGGCCCGCTCTAATATCACATACGAAGCATAGTCCAAGAACCAGTCTTGGTACATGCCGTTAAGATGATATTTAATGCTGTCGTTGAACTCGGCCATGTCAAATCACCTCCTTAATCGAGCTTACGATTAAGAATGATATGGCACAGAATACCTACTACTTCTAACACTAAACTGGTAACCAACAATGCGTTAGAAGGCAGTGCAAAACGATAAACTACCAAACAGCATACTCCCAGCAAAACAAGAATAATGCCTAAAAATCTTAAGAATGTATTCATAATGGTATAAGTATAATAAGCGCTCCAATCTTTGCGGCTGCAAATATACAACAAATTTTTGGAATACGCAAATAAAAGTGCAAAATTTTTGAATTTATGCAAATATAGATAGAATTTCACTTCTTCAAAAGAATTTTGTAAATATTTTTGCAAATCTGCGAAAAATAGTATATCTTTGCAGAAAATTTTTAGGAATTATGAAAAATATCAAGTATGTAGGGTGCGATGATGCAACTTTGGATTTGTTTGAAAGCCAATATGTATTGCCGGAAGGTATGTGTTACAATAGTTATGTACTACTCGGTGAGGCGCACGTGGCGGTGATGGATGCGGTGGATGCACGTTGCTGCGAGGAGTGGCTCAAAAAGGTTGAAGAAATACTCGGCAACCGCAAACCCGATTACCTCGTTTGCCATCACATGGAACCCGACCATAGCGGCTCAATAAATGCCTTCTTGACGAAATACCCCGAAACAATTGTCCTTTGCTCCAAACAGGCTACGGTCATGGCAGCGCAGTTTGGAATTGACATAAAGAACCTGCAAGTGGTAGCCGAAGGACAGGTTATTGACCTCGGCGGACAAACAATGCAATTCGTTGCGGCGCCGATGATTCACTGGCCCGAAGTGATGATGTCCTATTGCCCTGAAGAACAAGTCCTCTTTTCTGCGGATGCCTTTGGTAAATTCGGTGTGTATCACGCGGACGAAGATGATTGGGCATGCGAAGCAAGACGCTACTACTTCAATATCGTTGGCAAATACGGCGCGCAAGTCGCCAATCTCCTTAAGAAATTGGCTGATAAGCCGATAGAGACGATTGCTCCCTTGCACGGATATATGCTTGAAGGCGAGAAAAAAGACGAAGCCCTGCGGCTTTATAATATATGGAGTGCATATGGTGTGGAGACCGAAGGGGTCTTAGTCGCTTATGCTTCTATCCACGGAAATACCGCTAAAGCCGCTCAGCAATTGGCGGAAATCCTCAAAACAAAAGGTGCCGGCAAAGTGGCTATTACTGATTTAACGCGGGACGACATGGCGGAGGCAATTGAGGATGCTTTCCGAATGGATAAGTTGGTGCTTTGCTGTGCTACGTATGATGGTGACATCTTCCCCCCTATGCATATGTTCCTGCATAAACTCCGCCTCAAAGGCTACCAAAATAGACGTGTCGCACTGGTTGAGAACGGCTCTTGGGCACCGCAAGCCGTACGCATCATGAAGGAAATGCTTGCTGCTTGCAAGAATATTGAGATTGTTGAACCGACCCTTACCATCCGAGGCGCACTCAAACCCGAACAATCGACGCAACTCGAGACACTCGCTGACGCATTGTTAGCATAAAGAGCCCTGCCCCCTCCCGACTCCCTGATATCTCGATACCCCGATATCTCGACATCCTGGTCCCCCGGCATCCTGGCATCCTGGCAACCAATTAACCAATATATTAACCCCTTAAAAATCTAAACAATATGGCAAAGTACATTTGTGAAGTATGCGGGTACGAGTATGACCCCGCAGTTGGTGATCCTGATAACGGCATTGCACCCGGCACTCCGTTTGAAGAACTTCCCGAAGATTGGACCTGTCCTCTCTGCGGCGTCGGAAAAGACCAATTCGCAGAAGCGTAAAATTCCCAAAGCGGGTGTGTCAATACTGGCACACCAGCTTTTCAACTATTCCCCGCCCCTCACGCTCATCATGTAATACTTGCGCCGTATCCGCATCGGGTGCTGATCGGGTGCTGATCGAACCGTCCAAGAACCATCGCCGAACAATCCCCTAAAACCGCCCTGTAGTACACCTGCCTCTTGCGGCATGATGTGGCTTATTCTTGCCTAATTCTGCCATCGGGTAAATGTCCATAAAATGTATTTTCTGCATGCAAAGTGCAGATTTTTTTGATATAGCCAAATAATCTTATATTTTTTATAATCGAAAAATCTTATGATTTTGCTTGCATAAAGCAAAAATAGAGCATCTTATCCGAAAATTGGCATGAGACGGTGTTAATAATCGGCATAATTCATAATGGAACTATAACGGATCTATAAAGGTGCTACGGGGATAGATAGGGTAGTGAAACCTAATCGCAAAGGCCTATGCAGGCTGGGTAAAAATTACAAAAAAAAGAAGGGTTGTCATCTCGACAACCACAATCTTTACTTAACCTTAAATCTAATACCATGAAAAACACGGTGCAAAAGTACTGCTA